>OLGD01001543.1_pt1 | contig 33081 bp, 29 predicted proteins | sample 1605311 | NCBI WGS metagenome assembly OLGD01 (sample SAMEA3888917, study PRJEB22519) | human gut metagenome | biome: human gut; feature: human-associated habitat; material: faeces | place: Denmark | collected 2010
GGTGTTTACAAGGCGGCGCATGTCCGCCTTGTAAACGTATTGTATTCGCAGTTTTTACTTTTTCGACAGGCTGACCGCCATCTTTCGATGAAAATCAAAGATGGCTGTTTCTGTACATATAAATGGAGGTGAGAAAATTTAAAAACCTTTTATAGATATGGTTGACAAAATGTTCCAAAAAGAGTATATTGTTTTTATTAAAGGCAAAGGCGTCTTTGAGTTTTTATTCTCGAAGTGTCTTTGTCTTTTTTTATCAAAATCGAATACCATATAAAGGCAATGAGGTCTTTGATGCTGTGCATTAAGACATCATTGCTTTTTTATAAAAATTACGGAGGTATATAGAAATGACCAAAAAGGAACAGCTTTATGAGGGCAAAGCAAAAAAGGTGTTTCAGACAGATGACCCGCAGCTTCTTATTGTAGTCTACAAGGACGACGCCACCGCATTCAACGGATTGAAAAAAGGAACCATTGTTGGAAAAGGAATCATCAACAACAAAATGAGCAATCTGTTGATGCTGCGCTTAGAGAAAGCCGGGATCCCTACGCATTTTGTAGAAGAACTGAACGACCGTGAGACCTTGGTGAAAAAAGTGGCGATTATACCGCTTGAAGTTATAGTAAGAAACATCGCGGCCGGCTCTTTTTCCAAAAGATACGGTATTGAAGAGGGGGTTGTATTTGAACAGCCCACAATCGAATTTTCTTATAAAAACGATGAACTGGGCGATCCTCTGATAAACGAATATCATGCGATTGCCATGAAATTGGCTGCGCAGGACGAAATCGATACGATAAAAAAATTAGCGTTTGGCGTAAATGAACAATTAAAAGCCTTTTGGAAAGAATGCGGCGTCACGCTTGTGGATTTTAAGATTGAACTCGGAAAACTCTCGGACGGCACGATTGTTCTTGCCGATGAAATCAGCCCTGACACTTGCCGACTTTGGGACAGCAAAACGGGTGAAAAACTGGATAAAGACAGATTTCGCCGTGATCTTGGCGGTGTAGAGGATGCATACGCAGAGATTATGAAAAGACTTCAAGCGCATATTTAATGAAGGATAAGAAAATAGCGAACCGTGCAATCATGGGGATCAACTGGAGCGATAAGGGCAAAGGACGTATGGTTGACCCCCTTACTGAGAATTATGATGTGATTGTCCGTTATCAGGGCGGCGGCAAACCGAAAAATCACCGTCAGAGCATCCCTGCTTCTTCCCTAACCCAGAGATATAGATGCGCTTGAGGAAATGTGCCTTGGCGATAAGAAATACAGTTCCGCCAAACAAAGAATAGCCCCGTTTTATTCGGACAAATATCAAAAGAAAACTGTACTTGCCGGTGAATTGTTTTATCCGGAAGAACGAAAGGAACACCTGCTCGACATCATGGAATGGAAAGCCCTTACGCTCACCCGGATTTGCGGAGCAAAACCTTACACAGAACAGTTGCCGGATGAATGGCTTATGGCTTATCGTGAGAAAATCAATCCGTTTATTTGCGACACGGGGCGTATTTGAGGGCAGCCTCCGAAAGCGGCACGATGTTTCAGGCCGCCGCTATGCGGCGTAAAGAAAAGGAATTGAAATCGCAGGCAAATCAGTATAGTCTGCGCAAAGCTGCGCAGTCTGTCATTTCAAGTATACGGTATATGCCGCCGAGCGTCAGCGAAGGGGCGTTACCTTATCCGCCAAGCGTCAGCGAGGGGGCGCTTCCTTTTGATAACGCGCAGAACGTATCGTCTGAAAATACAAATACCGCGAAAAGATTTGACGGCATAAGCACACCTTCAACATCCATGCAGTTTATGCCGGCGGAAAATTATACGCCCGAACGCAGAAAGACCATTCGGGCGTATTTGGAGGCGGTAAACAGCGAGCTTTCCGCATTTGTGGAACGAGTGAAGCGGGGCGAAAGAACGCGGCCTTGGTTCAATCTCGGCGCGGTAAACGAACGGACGACAGCGGATGTCCAAAGACTGACCGGCGTGAATGTTCGCGAGTATACAAACAGTATCACGCCGAGCGATATACGGCATATCCTGCGCCGTCACGGTGAAAACGGCGCGGCAGACCGCTCCATGCGGGATGTCAATGATCTTTCGCGCATCGAATTTGTTCTGCAAAATTATGACGGCGTGGAATTAGACGGCGGTGCAACCACTGCAATAACAAACGCAGATCAATCCCCCGCCAAGCTTGTCAAATTCTTCAAAAAAATAGACGGCACCTACTACGTAGTAGAAGCCGTCCCCGATTCCAGCGCAAAAAAAATGCGGGTTATCTCCGCATATATCAACGCCAAGGGAGCGTCTCATGAAGCGGCAAACGCCGCAACCTTCGACCTAACGTCCGAAACGTCCCTCCCCTATAGCGCTGACAACCACAGTGTAGCACAAGCACAGGGGGGAAGTCAAGAGGCGGACGGATATTTATATCGCCGTTCGGCAGCAAATGAACAGGAGGCGCAGACAAACCCGGCGCTCATCAAGCTTGCGGCGGAAATGGCGGCGCAGGAACGCGGTTTGTCTATGGATACGTCCGAGAATGCGGCGGGGTCACAAAGCGTCGCAGAAAGCGAAATTCTGACCGCTGAAAAGATGGTCGGAGATGTCAAAGCCTTTTCCGAAAAGCTCGGCAATGCCGGGCGCGACGTGTTCGTCAGCATGTACAGCCCGAACATGGATTCGGCGGCGTATCTGGAGGGCATGACCGTATACTACGAAGCCGGGAAAAACGGCGTTGACTTCGACCGCGTTCATGGCAATGCGGACGCTTTGAGCGGTCTGAACAGCCAAATGCGAAAGGCCGCCTATTTGGCCGGCAAATCCGATAAGATTATCGAACAAAAATCCCTTGCGTCTGAGACAATTTCGGGGTATACTGGAAATACATACGACGCAGTAGAGGCGGCGCTGCAAACGCAAAACCGCTATGAGGCGGACGGATATACGTTCCGGCTTACGCGCGCATCGAACGGCTGGCTTGCAAGCATTGACGCGGCGGATGCCAACGGGATTCATGTGCAGATAGGCGCATTCCCGAATCGAGAGGCGGCGGCAGACGCGATTGTCAATCGGGCAAAATCGCGCAATCTGTTCTACGAAAGTGAGGAAAATGAAAATGACAGTAGAAGAATTAAGAGAGAAAATCAAAGCATTGAAGAATCGCAAACCAACCTCGGAAGAAGAGGAAAAAATGAAGAACATGGAGAAATTTCCGTTGAAACTTCCGAAAGACGATCAGATGGAATAACCTCATCGTCCGAACAGTCTCCAAAGATTTCGGGGGAAGACGGACTTACCGATGATGAAGTCGGAGCAATTCTATCCTACAAGAGCAGCGAGAGCTACAAGATCAATGCAAAATTGATCTATAATCAACCTTTAGATGCGTATTTTACGCATCTACGCGACGCTCTGGACTCTGCTCTTAAAAAACTGCCAATTTATACCGGAACAGTTTACAGAAATCTTTCGTTTGACTATAAAGAAGATTTTGACAATTTCATCGCCCAACACGAAATCGGTGTTCCGATCAATTATGGCGCTTATTCGTCGTCGTCAAAGAGCGTTGACGGCCACCCTGTCAAGAGCGATTTTGGCGTAAATCTCGTTATTCAAAGCAAGACTGGGCGTGAACTGGCTGGTTGGGGAAATAATAGCGAACAAGAAGTTCTGTTTGAACGTTTGGCAACCTTTATTCCCACAAAAATTGAAAACGGCAATGACGGCAGTTGTACCATTTATATGGAGGAAAAAACAGATGAAGAAAATCAACTTTACACCGGAACAGTGGGACGACATATCAGACGGGATCAAGCGATCTTGCCAAGAGATACCACCGAGAGTGGAAGTAGCGATGTGCGGGAAATGTCAACAGCGTCACAAGGGGACACATCCGGCAACGTGTCAACTCTATCCGAACGGAATACCGACGAAAACTCTGTTGGAATTCGGGGAAAGCAGCTGCAAGGAGTTCAAACCGATCCAGAAGTAACAAAGCCTGCGGCGGAGCAGTCGGAAGTCGGGAAAGCGCATACCGGCATGGTTACGGTCATGGACGGCGTGGAAATCGGAGATTTCGTACGGCGTATTCTTGAAAAAGCCGCTAAAGACCTGAATACGCATATTGTTATCGGCGGCCTATCGAATCATGACAACGGGTATATCGCATACAACGGCAGGATACAGATTTACAGCAATGCGCAAGTCAAGCTTTCGGACGGAGAAACCGTCAGCGGGCAGGAAGCGGCGATCATTATCGTTGCGGGGCATGAATTGACGCATCGATTGCAGCAGCTTTCGCCACAGAGCTACAATACGCTCCGTGATTTTGTGCTTACGCGGGCAACAGAGGCGGAAATTCAGGCATACATGAAAAAGCAAGGGCTTTCACGCTCTGCGGCGGAAGATGAATTTGTCGCCGATTACGTTATGCGAAATCTGTTCACGGATGAAAAAACCATTGCGAAAATCACACGGACGCATTCAAAGCTGGCGCAGGCTATCCGTGATGTTATTGAAAAAATACGAGAATTTCTCGGATTTGACAAAGGCATGACGGAAAGCGAAATCATAAACCACGCCGCATATCTGTGGAATAGAGCGTACAATGAGAGCGCTGCAAATGCACAGCAAAATAAATCCGCGACCGATACGGGCAGCGGGGTGAAAAATTCAGCGAAGCCGGATAGGAAAATCACAGCAGGAATGTCGGATGCAGACAGAACGGCTATACTGAAAAACAAAAACATAAAAGCACAGACATATGACGGCGCGGCTGATGCGGCTATTGCGGCAAATAAAGAGACATTGGAAAAAGCGTATGGTTCTTTTGCAAAGAACGCAATGCGAAAAGTAGCAGAAGAATTTGGAATGTTCAAGTCAGCAACTGAAAAGTACAGTATCGATGACCTAAGCATAGAAGTTGCTTTTTCAAAAGGCTCTTTGGATGAAAGCGCAAACAAAAGAGTGACAGATGCTAAACAACTCGCAAAATTATTGCCTATGCTCGAGCAAGCGGTGCAAAATGCTGTTGGCATAGAAGCGCACAACAACCGTTATTTTGCAGATTTTTTCACTAAAGAGTTTTACGAGCTTGTAGGTGGATACATCGATGGGGATTATTTCATACCCGTCCGCTTGGGTGTAAAAGCTTTTGCCGATGGTACGTATTCGCTTTATGTGGTTGTGTGTCAGGATAAAATAGAAATGACCAAGGTCACAAAGGCACCCGATGCACATAAAGTGATGAAAGATACCTCTCGCTTGGTCGATATTAGTATATCGCAGATATTTGAAAATGTCAACAGTAAAGATTTGTTACGCTATATCCCCGATGATTTTCTGAGCGAATTGCAGAAAAAAACGAAGTATAAGGGAATCGCAGATACCATTACGTATACGACTGAAAAAAACGACAAAAAATACGCGGATTCAGTTGCTAACGGTGATATGTCAACTGCGGCAAAAATGGTAGACGCGGCAGCAAAATCGGCAGGATACACACAAAAGAAATACCACGAAACAAAGCATGAAAATATAATTCATGTTTTTAATCTTGGACTTAATACACACGCTTCAGTCGATTACGGAACGCCGTTTGGCATTTTCACAAAAAGCAATGACCGTACGGTTGGACTTGGCGGAAAACAGATGGCTTTGTTTGTAAAAGCGGAAAACACATTCCGCGTAAAAGATCGTTCGGAAATTGAGAGTAAACTGCCTGCAGAATATGCAAAGTTGGTAGAAACTATTAAGCAAATAGACGAAGAGTACGATCTGAAATACGAGGAGCTTTCTGACGAACTGCTTGACAGCTTTTCCGATTGGCTTGACGAAAACGACCCGGATGATAAAATGCGTGAAGCTTGGGATGTTTCAAAATCAATAGAATCACAGTTCGGAGATATGCTACCGCAAGAAATTCTTGAAATCGAGAGAGAATTCGAACACATAGAGGATGAATGGAAAAGGAAAACAAATCAAGCTATTCTTGATGCGAAAAAGTGGATAACCACTTGGCTGAAAGATAACAAGTACGACTCTATGGAACTTGAATTCGATAATGGTTCAGGAGGTAGAGTTACCGATGCGCTTATTTTGCTTGATGGAAATCAGGTAAAATCCACAGACACCATCACTTACGATGATGATGGCAAGGTAATTCCTTTGTCGGAGCGGTTTGACTCAAAGAATAATGATATACGGTACAGCAAGAAGGCAGATGCTCCGCGCAGCCGTGAAGAACTGATTGACGAATACGGCGCAATCGAACCGGGCGAAAATCCCGCGCGCAAAATCTCCGTTCCGAAGAAAACTTCCGATACCGAATATGTATCCCGCACGGTGCGAACTATACTTGAAGCCGGCGTCACCCCGGACGAAATACTGCCATCTCTCGAAGAGATGGTGGAAAACGGAGAATTTTCCTACAAAACACTGAGCGACAAGGAAGCGATCGAAAAGGCATATCGTAAGCTCAAAAGCGCGACAATCGAAAAAACTTTTGACGAGGCTTTTGCCGAAGCAATGGGAAAATGGAAAAGCGAAGCGCTGAGCGGCAGATTATCAAAACAGCACGCGACAGACGGCTGGGCATTATACAATGCCGCAGCAACAAACGGGAAAAATGCCGAGGCGATTGAAATCGCCACGCTTATGGCAGCAACCGAACACGACGCCGGACAGACCTTGCAGGCGGCGCGTATCCTGAAAAGAATGTCGCCAGCGGGACAAGCTTATATCGTTGCAAAAACGGTGTCCTTTATGCAGGAAGAATTGATTGCCAAATACGGAGACCGCGCGCCGAATCTGCACATTGACGAAGCGTATTTGGACAGGCTGCTGCATGCAAAAAATGAACAGGAAATGAACCGGGCGCTCGCGGATATTTACCGGAATATAGGGCGGCAAATGCCGTCCACATGGCGCGATAAATGGAATGCATGGCGGTATCTTGCCATGCTGGCAAATCTGCGCACGCACATCAAAAATATCGGTGGAAACGCCGGATTTGCCCCGGTGGTAGCAATAAAAAATGTGCTTGCGACCGGAATCGAATCGGCGGCGTCCTTTGTGTCCGGCGGCAAAATGCAGCGCACCAAGGCTTTCGTCGGTTTGAGCGAGCGTGACCGCGCTTTGCTCTCGGCGGCGTGGGCGGACTTTGGCATCGTGGTGGACTCGGCGCTCGGACAATCGAAGTACAACGACATGCAGATGGCAAACAAATATATCGAGGAGGGGCGCAGAATTTTTCAAAGCAAAGCGCTCGTTCCTTTAGAGGCTTTGCGCAGAGGAAACACTAAGCTGCTTGACGCAGAGGACGCATGGTTCGCGCGCCCGCATTATGCAAACGCGATGGCGCAGTATTGTAAAGCGAACGGTATCACGGCGGAGCAGCTGAAAAGCGGCGCAGGCATAGACGAAGCGCGGGCGTACGCCGTCAAAGAAGCGCAAAAGGCAACATACCGGGATTCAAACGCTTTTTCCGAACTGTTTTCCAATGTATTTAGGGTCAGAGAAGACGGAGAGCATAAGCTTGCGGCTGAGATATGGAATGCAGTTGTCGCCGACGGCGCGCTCCCGTTCAGAAAAACGCCGGCGAATATTCTGGCGCGCGGCGTTGAATACAGCCCCATTGGCCTTGCGGCAGGCGTGATTGACCTGTTCAGGGTTCGGTCGGGCAAGGTATCGGCGGCGCAGGCTATCGATCAATTATCGGCGGGCTTGACCGGAACAGGGCTGCTGGCGCTGGGCGCGTATCTTGCGGCTATGGGCTTCATACGCGGATTTGGCGGAGACGATGACAAAGAAAGAGAATTTGCCGAGCTTATGGGGCATCAGGAATATGCGCTTGAAATCGGAAGCATGAGCATTACGCTTGACTGGCTGGCGCCGGAAGCGCTTCCGTTCTTCGTCGGGGTCAATCTCGTGGAACAAATGCGCGACAGCGGCGAATTTACTTTGGCGGACACTTTTAGCGTTTTGAAAAATATAACCGAGCCGCTGCTGGAAATGTCCTGCCTGCAATCGCTGAATGATTTGATTGAATCCGTGAAATATTCCAAAAACAGCGGTTTTGCGAGCGTTGCCGCCGCCGTGGCGACAAGCTATATTTCACAGGCGATTCCGTCCGTATTCGGTCAGATCGAGCGCATAAGCGAAAAAAACCGAATGACAACCTACACGGACAGAGGCGACAAGAATATCGACCCGGACACGCAGTATACAATCGGAAAACTGAGCGCAAAGCTTCCGGGAGACTTCAATCAGATCCCGTATATCGACGCATGGGGCAGAACAGAGTCGAGCGGCGGTGTCGGCACACGTATTTTTAACAATATGGTCAACCCGGCATATACTTCTGAAATCCGTGAAAGCAAGATGGAAAAGGAGCTTCTGCGTCTATACAGAGAAACAGGGGACGGCGGCGTGCTTCCCAGCCGTGCGGATAAAAATTTCTATGTAAACGGAGAACGTATATATCTGAGCAAAAATGAATATCTGATATATGCGCAGAACAAAGGCGCTATCGCATACGGAACGCTTGTAGAAATGACCTCATCCGCAGCATACGCGCAGCTGAGCGACGAAGATAAAAAAGACGCTGTGCGCGCTGTTTATGAATATGCCAATGCTCTGGCAAAAGTAAAAGCAACCGCCGGCAGAGATACGGAAGAACGCTATACGCTCGAAGAAAAATGGATGAAAAACATCGGAAGCGAAGCGTCAGGTAAAATTAAAGCGTTTGAAGTGATTATTGCCAAGCGTGCGGTTGCCGACATCAAAGGCGTAAAGGATGAGAATGGGGACACAATAGAAAACAGCAAAAGCTTTCGTGTCATGAATGAGATTTACAAAATCCCCGGTCTTACGGATAACAAGAGAAAATACCTGTTTGAACTGCTCGGCGTCAGCAAAAGCGTGCAACATTACACCCCGAAAGCTGTGGCAAATAAAGTAGCGGGATATGAAAAATATCTCAACCAATCGGAGGAATGACAGCGCCGGAAAATTGAAAAGTATCCGGATATAAGAAAAACCGGAGCAACATGCATGTGTTGTTCCGGTTCCTCTTATTACGCAATTGATATATCGACACTTAGATTATAGCATAATTCACAAGCTCTGTCAATGATTTTTTGGTATTTTCTGGAAAATAATTTCATGCCTGATTCATACACGTTTCATACACGATTATTTTAAAAATGTTCATTTTAATCGCAAAAGCAATTGAAGCTCAAAGTCTGGTAATCCGCATGAAATAAAGATTTTTTGCATATGGATACTTTTGAATAAATGAAAGAATATCATAAAGACAACTCACCTCCTTCCGTTCCGCAATGCGGTTATTTTCCCCTTTCATAAATTATCCCGATAAAACAATAGCAGTTTGGCAACTTTCTTTGTAAAACCTGAAAAATTTTCAACTGTTTTCTCTACAATTTACGATATCAAAAAAGACATTACTGGCACAAAATGTCAGGAACGTCTTTTTTCTGTTATGAGAATATCAATTTTGCACTTGCATATTTTTCATTGTATTTTACTATAATTTCACAATTTTCAACGTTATCCTTAACACGTTTTATCTTGCTTTTTATAAATAGATTCATACTTTCTGTCTCTCCAATATTTGCATAAGATTATAGCTATCCCCTTTATTCCTATATGATAAAACCTCATAAACAAAGATATAGCTATCATCATATCAAAGTTATTCTCATTTATAAAAATAAAAAATCTGCCTCTTCTATGAATATGCTGGGTATATACACAATCTATTGCGACAAAATTGATCACTTTATGACCGAAACTCCTCTCGCAATACTATTACAATCTTTGGTCTGTTCTAATTTTCATATAGATATAAAACTCGTGCTTAATAGGGTATTAAAAAAGGCAACAGGAATCCTATCAAAGAATTCTTGTTGCCCTACATTAGTCTGTGCAATGGTATATTGATCATAATCTTATTGTCAAATAGCCAATCATAACCGAGAACTATGTCTTTGATGTGTACCAGTCCTTTGGGGATGCTGCTAACCGAGCTTATAATCTTTCAATTGCTAACGATAGCATGTTGTCTCAAACGAAACAACGCTTTTACCTTCGTTATGCAAAAGAAAATAACAAACACAATATGCACAAAGGAAAAAGAGAAGTTTGTCTGCAATTGTACTCTCACATTACCTACGGCAATACACTTTACATAGGTGCGATTAACAAAACAATTGCCTCCAAATTTAAGGTTCTCTCACATTTTTCTTCCCTTAAATACAATTCGCTGCCACAGAATATAGCTAAACTTTTTGATTCTGCGAACAATGTTACTAATTTATTAAATACAACGTTGCTAACATATATATTGATTATGAGAGACAAAAATATTTTTTGGGGGAAGAATAATTAACAGAGAAGTTTCCTTTCTTAGCTCTCAGTACGATAATATTGGTTTTGCAATGATCAAGGGGGAGCCATTATCATTATTGACATACAAAGAAAATGGTTGCCGAAAATATAATGACACAGATATATTAATTGATAAATCAAATTTGAACAATCTCGAAACTCTTTTGGTTGAAAATGGATATTTTACAGAACATAGGACTCGTTAGAGCAATTGGTATTTATGGCAACACCCTTGATTTGTTTTCGCTTTCTTGCCGAACTTTGGGCCGCAATGTAGAAAAGATAATGATGGATTTTATAAGACAAAAGAATATAGAGAAAATTCAATATGACTTAACCTCTCAGAATCGCGAATTGCATTTTAAGTTAAATAACTTAATAAATCGATCAATAGAAGGAGTTGCTATTGGGAATAGCAACTCCTTCTATTGATCGATTCTCTTTCAGAATACCCCCAAAAATGATAGGATATTTAAAAACTTTTCTTTTTATCAGTTCTCTACTTTCTATATTTTTCGGCTTGCAAATTAAACATATACGCGTATTTACCATTGGCTGCCATAAGCTCTGCATGCGTTCCGCTTTCAATCAATTTTCCACCGCCAAACATATAGATTCGATCGGCATGCCGCGTGGTTGAAAGGCGATGCGAGATAAAAATGACTGTTCGATCATCTGCATACTTGGAAATCGCTTGATTCAATGCATATTCCGCATCGGGATCCAAGGCGCTGGACGGTTCGTCCAAAATGATCAGATCGGCGTTTTTGTAAAATGCGCGCGCGATTGCCACTTTTTGCTGTTCACCGCCCGAAAGCTGAGTGCCGCTGTTGTCAAACTCTCTTGTCAGTTGCGTTTGAACACCGCCAGGCAAAGATTGCAGCTTGTCTGCAAAAGTGCTTTCGCGGAGTGCTCGGTGTACGTCGGACTCCATTGCATCATTATATGCGCCCCCTACAATGTTTTCAGCAATCGAACATGCAAAAATACGATAATCCTGAAATACCGCCGCCATACGTTTTCGGATGCTCGAGACGGTATATTCTTTTATGCTTTTGCCATTATACAAGATCTCGCCCTCGATCGGATCGTACAAACGCATAATCAGCTTAGTAAGGGTGGTTTTTCCGGCACCGTTGTAACCAACGATGGCGATTCTTTCGCCTTTGCGAATCTCCATATCCACGCCGTCGAGCGCGTATACTTGATTGTCCCCCATCGCGTAAGAGAATTTTAAGTTTTTGATTACCAGAGACGTAAGGGGCGCGGCATCGTCGGTGCCATCCGTTATAGTCGGCTTACAATTTAAGAAGCTAATCATTTTTTCGATAAAGATACCGTGTTCGTGATATTTCAGCAAACGGTCTACCATATCCCGCAGGAGCCATGACATTTTCCATGACGCGTTGATGGCGACGGCAAAACCGCCAAGTCCAACCTCGCCCGTTACCATGACCTTATAGAGCATCAGGATAAATAAGCCGCTTTCTCCGATGATGCTGATCGCATTGCGGACAATATTCAAAGCAGCAAATCTCTTTCCATAGGCACCGATCACTTTTTTTTGCTCCTCGGCAGCATCTTTATGCATCGTAAAAAGATTTTCAGTCACATGCGTAATGCGTAAATCCTTTGCGTAATCCGGAAGTTTAAAGACTCTCTTTACATAATTCGATTTGCGGTGTATTGGATTCAATTCATCGCTATATTTTAAGCTTATTGAGTTGCTGATAAATGTCAATCCTATACGAATAAATGACAAGGCAAAAATGATGATCGCCATGGTAGTATCCACGCTGAACAACACGCCTGTCAGCGTAAAGGATGCTGCAATGCGATTGATCAGCTTACCAGTATCCTCCATGAGTCCGGTCGCATGAGAATAAGACTTCTCCATCGCCCAGATAAAGTCATTGTAGAATTCGGGGTCATCATACTTTGCAAGATCCATTCTGACGGCTTGCTGGAACATATCGCTGTGCATAGCGATATGCAACTTGGTGCGAATCTTAGGGTTATAAATTCCCCAATACCAATAATGGAATATGTAGAACACAAGCAAATACACCGCATAGACGAGAATTACGCTTGCGACACTTGCGAATTCGGCGTGCTCCCCAAGCGCATCGAACAGCTTTTGTACATAGATGATACCAATAGAATGATGAACGCCCCATATAATGCCCTCAAAGAGCATCCATACGATATATCCGGGAGTATATTTCCAAATCAGTTTTAACAGCCAGAAATTATTCCGCATGACCCTACGGCGGGAGGATTTATTTTGTTTTGTATCGTTCATCGATTTTCCCCCTTTATACTTCGGCATAGTTCATGGCCTGCTTCTTAAACATTTCGGCATACCGACCGTTTATCGCCATCAGCTCGGTATGTGTGCCCGACTCGACCACCCGACCGTTTTCCATCAGATAAATGCGGTCAGCCATAACGGCGGAGGACAGTCTGTGCGAAATGAAGATCATACCGCAATCCTCGCACGCCGCCATCATACGATTGTACATTTCGCACTCTGCAATCGGATCCAAAGCACTGGACGGCTCGTCTAAGATGACAAAGCGATTTTGCTTGGAATAAATATGTGATATGGCGAGCTTTTGCTGCTCACCGCCCGACATCTGCATTCCCTGCTTATCGAATTCCTTGGTCATCATGGTGTTGATCCCATCGGGAAATGCCGCAACCTTATCCGCAAGCCCGCTTTTCTGCAGGGCTGCCTCAACAACGGCAGTATCCGCCTCTTCCTGATTGCAAAGCATGACATTGTCCGCAACGGACATAGCGAATACATGAAAATCCTGCAGTACGGTCGAAAACATATCTCTATATTCGTCCAACGGAAATTCTTTGATATCCACGCCACCATATGTAATGCTTCCGTCAGCGTCATAAAGCCGCAATAAAAGCTTGATCAGCGTCGTTTTACCCGCACCGTTATGCCCTACAATAGCGATCTTTTCCTTCTTTCCAAATCGCATAGACACGCCCTTCAGTGTATCTGCCGTTGCACCGTCATAGCGGAAGGAAACATTTTCAAGCACGATGTCTCCGCTTGGGGGTATTTCCCTGCAGCCGCCGCAGAGCTTCGGTTCGTAATCCAAGAATGCCCGCAAGTTTTCAATATACAGTGCATAATTCTGAAATTGCAGCAGCATATTTGCCGAGTCAGTAAGCGTATAGGAGATGCTGTCGATCGAATTGACAATGATAATGCAATCGCCGTACCCGATGTTTCCCATACCAAAAGTTTGCCAAGCCGCATACAGCGTGGCACCGAGTGCCGTAACGACACCGTTACATTCTTCAATCAAATAACCAAGCGTGGCAAGTTTCAAGCCGTATTTTTGAATAATCTCGATCGCACGAGTGCCAGATTCCTTGAATCTTTGCAGCATAAGAGCGGGCATATCCGAAAGGCGCATTTCTTTTGCATAGTCTGCAAGATAGAACGTGCGGCGGGCGTAGTCTCTGCGGCGATTCTCCTCCTTGAGCGCCATAGTCTTTTCATAGCGGGTCTTATTTCTTTTCGTAGTCAATGGAACAATCAAAAGCGGAATTAACACAAACAACAAAAAGATCGGATCGATCGCAATCACCAATGCAAGATTTGAAGAAAAAGTGATAAGCCGATACACCAAACTGTATATCGAGTTCATAAGCGCTCCGGCACGATCACCGCATTCGTCGATCGCCTTTACAAAAGTGTCGTAGTATTTTGGATTTTCATAGCATGAAAGCTCTACCTTGGCCGCCTTGTGATATACCAGGTCATGGATATCTCGCGTTACATCAGTCATTTTGACATTGTAATAGCATTGGAAGTACATTGTATTGATAGCGGCCACTATAATGCGGATCGCAAGCCAAAGCAGTATCGTGAGCGCAATACTTCTCAAAAGTTTTCCCCTCATTGATCCCATTGAGTGCATATCGCAGCATAAAGGTATTAGAAATAAAGCTTGTCCCAGCATCTATAATGCAAATAAGTTGAAAAAATATGCAAGACGGCATTTTCAATTATAAATTTTTTATCAACTAAATAACATTATCAAGAAAATACTTTAAGCCACAAATTCTGATTTTGTTAAACAAAACATCATTATTATATAAGGCTGTAAAAGTTGCACCATCGGATTTGCTTACTGAAATCGGAGCAGGATTCAAGATTACATATCTTTGAGTTGAGTTGTCAATTCCCCAATCATCAAACTCAATTTTATATTTTCGGATGGTATATACCCTATCCATAACGGCTGAAGGTCTTGGAACTCTGGAATTTACTATATATACTGCTCGTCTTTCGATAATCAGTTCCAATGATTTATTGTTATCAAAATGGTATCTTACCCGACGAAGTGGCGTTGTTATAACAAAAATATCTATGGTTCTTTCCTGATACGATATAGAAAAATCCGCTTTACCATCATGCTTAAAAATAGAAGTTAAAGGATGGCGGAAATATTTCAACACTCCGCTTTGCTTTTTTATCCGATTGTTTATTTTTTTTACTAAGAGTAATCTTTTGATGATCAAATAAATATATTTCAAAACCACTATGATACCAAGCAATAATAATATCCATAGAAACAATATATTATCCTCCAAAATTTTTCAAAGCATTGTATGCGGAAAACAAATTGCAAAAACACATTTCATAAATATGATTATAACTAACCAATTTGCTAGCAGCAATAATGTTTCCTTTCAACGAATATGGTAAATACATATTCTGAGCCAACACACTTATAGGCTTATCAATTATCTTAATTTGTGCATCCGAACCCTTGCGTTGGTTCAACAAAACAATATAATTTGCTTTTGCTTCTGTGTAATTATTTAGCTTCATTTTATATCGTTCGATAAAATCATCATATACAACAGTACAATTAGCAGGCAATAATTCCAAGGAAGATGACCTCAAATTAATATATTGCGATGCGCCTTTTGTAATCATTGTATTATAGTTCGTAAATGCTATATCATCAGCATAACATTCACATCCTGGCGTCAAATGTAGGTATGCAGATAAAGTTGACTTTCCAGCACCGCTCTCCCCTAACAGCAAGATTCTTTTATCAAATATCTTCACAAACGATGCATGTAACATACAAACATTTCCATATATTATGGAATTGTCACGAATCAAGTTAATAATTTTCTTAAATACATCATAACAAGACACACATTTTATACTGTAACTTTTTCCAATTCTTTTGCTCGAAATTTTAATATGGTAGCCATTTACACGAATCACTATGTGCTGAATTTCATCACTAATAACCTTTATTAATTCAGAGAATGGAAGAAATTTTTCAACTATATGGGATTCAATAATGCTTGGGGAATCAATTACAAATGAATTATTAGCGAATGGAAAAGTAATCTTAATCATTAGATGATATTAGCACCCCCTTTTCAATCAATTGTTCGACGAAATCGTAAAAGTCTTCTTTCGTTACCTTCACTTGGTTAATTAATGCACCAAATTTTACATACGCATCATTTATATCGGAGAAATCCGAAAACAATCTCCAAATTTTCATTTCTATTTCGTTAAGTATATATACATTATCAACATTCTCTGTAAACAATATGACCTTTTTTTCATCGTCTATTTTATCAAAATTTTGATTGGCGATATACTTCATGAATTCCTCCATTTTTAATATATAAATCTCATTTTGAAAGGAGCTTGTATAAAAGATATTTATCTAGCGATAGGTGTTATTTGCGTACTACAATACCAATCCTCATGTTCATTACAACCAAACAAAGGTCCTATTTCTATACACATGTGTCCCCAACTACCACCTCCAGCGCCATCGTTTCCATCCGCCCACTCGCCGCAGGCCTTTTCATCAGCATATGACAGGGAGCAAGATGAACCTGCTGCCGAATTTGATTTGATACGAATATGGTTAATTAGTAGTTTTACGGGAATCTCGATCAATACAGGTTTGTAAAGCATTTTTTACCTCCTTGATTTATTCCAATGCATATACCATTTTTTGCGAAATAACACAAGCTCCAAAAGATATATCGCAAAACATAAAATGGTTCCCAATAAATATCCCAATATGCTGTTCGCCCATGTAGGCAGGATAACGCCAATAACATTCAATGGCGCGAATATTAAAAGAACTGCCGTTATAGTTCTTTTTGAAAAAATCAGTTTATCAATCGACAGCATAATCCAGCACATAATATTTATCAAAGCGAATGAAACAAAAGTCGGAAATTCTCGCTTAATTAGCAAGACAATATCGCGTTTAAGCCCCCAATATCCATTCTCGAAATCTTGCAATGCGTTTTCTTCTCCGGAAGAGTTTTTTATATAAGTACGATGAATCAAAATCAAATCAAACGCTCCCATGAACACAAGCGAATATATTCCCAGTGCGAGCAAATACACTGAGTCTGAAGATTCATTCATAAATGCTGATGTAATCCAATATGTTGAGATATATACAACCATAGAAATGGCACTCGCAATGGTTATTTGTTTCATTCTTGCTATGTATTTTTTCATTATGTAAAAGCCTCCTCTGTTTTTGCGGGCATGGGAATTATTCCACTTGAGTACATCGAAACAACATGTATTCGATAAGAGCATTGACCATCCAGACCTAAAGGATCTCCACAAATTTTAGCAAGTCCAATGCATCCATACGAACATATTTTCTTTATTTTGCAATTAGAGCATGTGCTGCATAAATCTAGAATCTCTTTTCTATGTTTAGCTAACTCGTAGTAACTTATCAAATTTTGATAATTAAGTATTTCAGAAATATCTTTTTCAAAAATATTTCCTATGTTGTCTGAATAAAAATACTGACACGGAGCAACATTACCATCATATTTAATTAACATTGACTTAACTTCAACATTTTCAGTAAAATTACAAGTTGAAACAGGCTCAGGCGGTGTAATCGTTTGTGAGTATTTTTTATTCAACACATTAATATCATTAAGAACTTTTAACTGATTAGACATACTAAGGGATAATATATCCCAATTTTTTGCTGCATTTCCCATTTGATTAACAAACAAAAAGGACGGCATAATATTATGATTTAACAAATATTCGTATATTTGTGATATTTCTCGGTAATTTAGTTTCGTAACACAAGTTCGAGCAGTTAAGTATTTGATTTTTGAAGAAATAAGCAGTTCCAATACATGTTTAAATTTTTCAAATGTCCCCGCCCCCCTCTGCGCTTCGTATACATCTTTTGATAATCCATCTACACTGATTTGAACACATATATTATCATACTTTTCTATCTGTTTAATTATATTTTCTGTAAGCAACAATCCGTTGGTTGTAATTGTAAAATAGATGTCCGGATAATTTCCGCACAATTCAATAATTTTAGTTATATTAGGATGGCACAACGGTTCGCCTCCAGATATATATAATTTATTTAATTCATACGATATGCACTTCTCGATAATGCATTTTATCTTTTCCAATGACATATAACAAAATTTCTGATATGTTTCTCTATCGAAGCTATTGTAGCAATGAGTACATCTCATATTACATACGTTTGTTACCTCTATTAATACCGAACTCACACTAATTTTTTCGTACATATTTAACCTCGTATATTATAAATTATTGCTTAGCACTAGCTTCCTTATATTTTGAAAATTGAATTTCAAAAAGTTTTTTATAGGAATTACAATTCTTCATCATATGATCATGATCTCCAGAAAAAGAGACACTACCATTCTCTATATATATTATTTTATCCGCAATAGTAGATGTTGACAATCTATGTGAAACAAAAATCACAATCTTCTTGCTATCTTTAGTACTTTCTACATAGTCAAACAATGCTTGTTCTGCACGTGCATCTAAGGCGCTTGACGGCTCATCCAAAATGAGTATTGAAGGATTCTTATAACCAGCTCTCGCAAAAGCAATTTTTTGCTTTTCGCCCCCAGATAAGACCGTTCCATTTTCATCAAAATCCCTTGAAAGTGGAGTAAAAATGCCCATTTTTTCTTTTTCAAATCTATACACGATATCTACTCTTTTCATTACATCCTCAACCAGTTCAAAATTACTCTCTGAAATGCAACTTAGTGATATATTTTCAAATGCCGATATTGGGTAAATGCAGAAATCTTGAAAAACAGTACCGCACAATTTCCAATAAGCCTCAATATCAACCGCATCTATTGAAATTCCATTGATAAGAATCTTACCTTCTGTAGGTTCATATAACCCTAACAACAATTTGATTATAGTTGTTTTACCACATCCGTTTATTCCCACTAAAGATATTGTTTCGCCTGCATTTATAGTAAATGATATGTCTTTTAAAACATAATTTAACCTTTGAGGATATTTAAAAGAAACATTTTTAAACTCAATAGTTTTAATACTATCAATTTTTATCCCTTTTAATTTCTCTGTATTATACTTGTATTTTGAGTCTACATTAATTAAGTCTAAATAATTCTGTGATTCCAAAATGATTGGATATAATGTTGATATGGAATTTTTGAAATTAAACAACAATGCATTCAAATATCCAACCGCTGAAAAAAACATCGTAAACTCTCCAATGTTCATAGTTCCGTTCAGTAATGCATTTCCAGAATATAAATACAAAACGATATTCTGTATAAAAACAGTAAAATATGTTGACGCAAAAAGTAATTCAATCTTTAAATTATGTTTAGTCTGCAAATCGATATTTTCATTTGAATGTTTCTGAAACAGAAACTTAAAATAGTCAATACCATCATAAATATGTAAATCTGTTAAAATAGAGGAGTTTTTGAATAAATTTGAAAAATAACCAATTCTTCGTTCTCGTATTACACGTTCTTTCTTAAAGTTAAAATTTCTTTTTGAAACTATGCTCTCAATTATCAACTTATACGACATTAAACCTAACAAAAATAACACTATCCACCATTCAAAATCCGAAATAATCATCAGTATGCTAAAACAACCAATTACGTTAGCAAATACAGAAAAAACATATGAAACTAATTGTTCAGTACCAGTATTCGCATATTGGTCAGCACGTGATAAACAGTTTCTATTTTCAGGTATGTCAAAGAAAGATAAGTTCAGTTGTTTTGTATATCCCCAAAATACGTTTTTTGAAAATGTCCTGACTTTTGAAAACACATAGTTGGAATAAACTTTAACAATGCTCTGAATCAGATTTTTAAACAAAATAAAGATTGCAACAGCAGCAACAACAATCATTGCAGAACTTAAATTTTTATCGCTAATTATATTATTCACAAATGTTTTTGACATATAAGACGATACTGCTCCTGAAACTCCATTTGTAACTGCAAACAATAATTCAATAATAATAAATGGCCAAAAATGTTGAACTAGGTATACCAAATTTTCTTTATTTGCTTTTAACAATAATTTCATAGAAACCACCTACTAACGGTTCGTGCACAGCAAGTTATAATTGCGATGCGCACACTATAATTAATCTATATACGCTTTTTCGAATTAGATAGTTAGATATTTTCAGAGATTTATATATAAAGTTGCGTCATATGGTGTTTTGTACTTTTTGTTTTTGCATAGAACCGTTGGTATATGCATAACCGCATCCTCCGCCAGATGTATAGTCCGCAGATGATCTAGGACATCCAATACCACTATTAGCGTATGCATGGATAAGAGTTTTCAATGTTAGTACATCCCTCTGCACCCGTTGCCGAATTTGATGACAGATTGGATGCACCAAAAGCACCGGCACAAAATCTTTCAGGTACCAATTTTCAGAAAAACGATATTTAAAATTATATTGCGGCAACACATAAAATTTGCTGTCAAAAGACGTCATATAAACACTGCCGTAGGAGGAAAGTGCTAAATGCTTTCGTATGGAATATTTGCCATCATCCCGAAACACCAGGCTGGATGTCCTTTTTTTGCGGAAAAAAGTTTGACCGAGTAGATTTTGTCTCGGGTTTCCACATAAAAGTCGCAATTGTTCCACGTTTCCGTCCGAACATCCAGAGTGCATGAGTAGATACAAAGCAACAGCCACTATTTTTGACGCTTTTTTTAATCTTGGCTACCAACCACAGCCGCTTTAGAAAAATACGAAGATACGGAAAAAACAGCAATACTACAACAACTTCTATCAAATAAATCCACTCCATCATGTTCCTCCTTTTAAAGTTTTGCACAAAAAAATAGAATCCAATTATTAAATTTCAAAATATGAATCCAGTTTAATACAATCGTCAATAATGCATTAAATACTTAAAAGTCTATTTTTTATAATCTGCCGCGTTATCTTTTTTTTAGTTTTTTCGTGCAATTACAATTATAATATACCATTAATTTCCCAAATTGTAAAGTCTTATTTTTAGTAAATACTAAAAATATTTTTTAAATTTTGCAAAAAAACAAAAAGGGGCGTAACTAAATATTTTTGCAAGCATAAACAACAAAATGCGTATTCAGATTCTTTCTCACCGAGAAGCTATGCAAAATCTCCATAAAAAATAAGCACCTTCAAAAGCAAGATACTTTTGAAGGTGCGAGCGAACGCGAGACATTTCCACGACGTAATTTTTTCACTTGAAGCTATTCATCTGAAATCTCCCAGCCTACATATGGAGCTTGCTGCAGTACCAATGCAAGCATATATTTGATCGGCGCGCATTGTCAAAACAACAGCTTTCTTCCATTTTTTCATTTTTCATTCCCCCTTTTCGCTTTGGTTGCATATTTGCTTAGCATACGGCAAGCATTATCAAAAGTTCTCCTATTAATACTATAAAATACCGTTCTGCCTTGATTGCGAGACTCAATTACATTCGCCTTTATCATCAAAGACAAATGATAATACGCATTCGTAGCAGTAACGCCAAGCGCACTTATAATATCACGTATTGTGACTTCCTGTCTGTTATCTATGAAATCCAAAATTTCTATACGGTTTTTTTCAGATAAAGCACTGCCAATCGCATTCAGTTCTGTGACAGCATTAAGACCTAACAAATACTCCATACTTACTTCACTATCACTACCTATAAGCACCAGTACTTTATCAGAACAATAGTAGGCCTTTATGCAATCTTTCAAAACGGCGGTATTGGAAATATACACCTCATCAAAAGCAGTGATATCCATTTGTAATTTATACAAATTATTCGTCAATCGTTCCAAATCAAGCTCATTCTGCCATTTTACAATAAGACCATGCTCTAGATCATACCATTTCGACAGCAAGAATTCCTTTGTCATCAGTTCATACGATAATTTCTGAATTACAGAAATAGGATCCAAAAAAAACGCATAAAGGCTATTCTTCACATCACAATTATATTTTGAATTTTTTATTCTTTTATTCAAGACTCTAACAGAATTCTTACATTCTTCAATTTCTGTCTCTGTTATATCCGAGAAATAGAATTTCATAAGATTAACAAATACATTGTCATAATTCAGCAAGGCTTCCTGTACCGTATTCAACCCATATGTACTTACAAAAGATTCTTTATATGGATTAAAATAAAATGTCGTCATGAAACACTTCGTATTTTCTTTTAAATAGAAAAAAGGTAAAAGTTCATTAGATATCTCACCAAATTCAGCAAGGACCTTATCAAAGTAAGCGATATCTTCATCTGTTTTTTTATTACCACTCACAAATTCTTTGTAGTAAATGTCTTTATTAAAATATAATACAAATACAAAAAACAAGCCATATGTATATCCGGGAGACTTGATAAAATGCGCATTTTTCATTTTTGATCATCACCATTATTCTATATTATATACTGTATTATAATATGTTTTTTAAATCAGAACAAGCCTTTTTTACTTTTTTGATTATCTTTTTGCATTTCTATATATTTTAGTAATCGTTAAAGAAATTATTTGGTATAAACTGTAGATTTTCGAAAAACAATATGTTATAATTTGTATAAAGTTTAGCGAATTATCCCGTTTTAGATACATCCAATCACGAGGTTCAATAATGACAACTCTCTTTTATCACGCACCTTTTCAATCCACTTTTGCTATTGAAACCGATTGTAACCTCTTAACAAAACAATTATATCTCAAATATGGAAAATATATTTCAACAGAAAAAGCACATATGGACTATCACATAGTTATAACAAAGAAAAAGGGAAACTATCTCTTTCAAACAGAAGCTTTTGTTCAACCAAGCTTGCACCCACTGATAGACCTTGATCATTTCTTCTTCGAAAACACCATATATGATCCTCGGATTTTCGCTTTGCACGGTGGAGCTATAGAATGGAAAAACAAATGCTTTATTTTTCTCGCTCCAACAACAGCCGGAAAAACAACTTTAACTGCTTATTTAACGAACTTCGGGGCGGGATACATAACGGATGATTGTATATTACTCGACCGCACTGAGATGACCGTTCACCCATATGCGACGCCTCTGCATTTGCGTGACGGCGGCCTGTCCGTATTAAAAAAGCAGGGGATAACTCTTGCCAATCTGCAAGCGCTTGAAGATGGAGCCGAGTTTAAACGATACATTTATACACCGCACAACTGCGCTGTAACAGAACAACCTTTAGCAAGTATATTTTTTATTGAAAGAACAACACATGAAAACTGTTTGATGCCAATGAGCGCTACCGAACGCATGACAGAAATGATGAAAGCACCAATTACACCATATGAGATCAACACAGATTATCTCCGCTTTCTCGCTCGATTGATACAGTTTCCTTGCTATCGTCTACGCTATTGCAATATGAAATATGTAAAGGATGTGATTCAAAATAAATGCACTTCTAAGCTTTAAGCTTTTGTTGGCACAACTACACACCGGACGAGATGTGGATATTACGGTCACGGGTATCAGTATGAATCCAACCTTCTATGAAAAAGATATTTTAACCATAAGGCAATCGGAAACTTACAGTATCGGCGATATTCTGGTCTTCTTTTATAAAAATGAATTGCTTGTCCACAGGCTTTTAAAAAAAGAAAACAATCTTTTTTTCTGCAAAGGCGATAATTCTTTTCGTCTGGAGAATGTGACATGGGAAAATATTGCCGGAAAAGTTGTTTTTTGCAACGGTCATCCGGTCGTCCAACTCTCACCAACAGCACTTACATTATCCTACTTGGTTAACCGCACCTTTCGCAAATGTGGATACAACCAAGAAATAACGAAACAAAGCGGCATTTATCGCTTCTATCATAAAACTATTTGGAAAACAGAGGACAATACTATGAAATATCAAAAAAATACTAGAATGGACTATATTCCGACAGACAAAACTTCTCTTGCTGTTTTTGATCCTGAAAGCGGTGACACACATTTCTTCGATGAAACCGGAATGGATATCCTTGCTTGCTTGGAAACAGCCTGCGATTTAGAAACTTTACTACAACGGATCTGTAAGATTTACAATGCCACTCCTGATGAGATTCGAAACGATGTCGAAGAATTTCTGACCGAAACCGTAGCCAAAAAAGTTATTCTCGTATTATGAATATCAAAACTGTTTACATAGAAATCACCAATCAGTGTAATTTCAACTGTCGGACATGCTACAACCGTTCTGGTCATAATCTTAATACAGAAGAAATATCTCTCCAAGATATTCAGCAAATCATTTCACTATTTTCCAAATACGGTGTACAGCGCTTTCTTTTATCGGGCGGCGAACCAACGCTTCATTCTGAGTTTGATGCCATCTTGGACATGATAGAGAGTCGTACGGACCTATCTTTCGGCATTGTCACAAACGGAAGTTGCACTAATCCGCACTTCATTGAAGTATTAAAACACAACAAACACCTTTCCTTGCAAATTAGTCTGGACGGATCCTGCGAGGAACAGAATTCTAAAACGCGCGGAGCAGGACATTTTATGCCCACGATCGAATTCATTCGTTCCATTCAGCCTTTGCAAGAAAAACCGCTTTTAAAGATGATTATATCCAAAGCCAATCTTTCAGATGTTGAAAACTTTTATCGTCTGGCGGTTTCACTGAATTGTATCCCCGAATACGCTTTTATCTATCGAAGCGGAAACGGTGTAGATAACTGGGAAAGCAAAGCTCTATCTGCCATAGAAAAAAGCGAAGCAGTCAATCTAATTGATTGCTTGAACCACAAGTATGGCATCTCCGCATTTCTTCCTATCTGCACTACGAAGTGTCCGTTCTCCTCTGAGAAGCAGAAAGAACTTTCACTCTGTATCAAAACCGATGGCTCTATCCAACCCTGTCAGTCGCTTTATCATACAGACTTTTCCCTTGGAAATGTGTTTGCATTTAAAGAAAATATGTTCACAAAACGATTGGACGCCATATGCGAGCTCGCAAAGAAACGGTTGTCTCTGGACTTTGAATGTGCAAGATGCATCCTTCAAAGCTTCTGCGGAAGGGGATGCATGGCTGAATCATATAACTTAACCCTAAATCCCATGGAAGATGACGGAAACTGTTTGCTGCGAAAAATTCAATTCATTAATTTCAATATTAAGAAATAGCCTTGAAATAACTGTGAACATTCCATCTTATTAAATTCCGAAAGAGAGAAGTATGTATACACAAACTATCCTGAAATGTTTAGCAAAAATTTTAAAATTAAATGAGGAAGATGCTTATAATATCTCAGCGGATACTGAACTGACGCAACTTGGATTGACATCTATTGACTTCATTTCTTTTATTGTGGAGTTGGAAAGCGCATTAGATATTGAAATCCGTGACAGCGATTTAATCATGGAAAACTTCAAAACACTGAAATGTATAATAGAAACGCTTTCCACTTATTTTCCGTCCAGTGCAAATATGAAAAAATGTCTTATACTGGATGCTGATCATGTGCTTTGGAAAGGGATCAGCGGTGAAGAAACGATCGTTGTTGATGAAGAGGTACTATATTTTCAAAAATCACTTTTGGAATTATATAATCGCGGCGTGCTTCTCTGCTTATGCAGTAAGAACGAGATTGGGTTGATTGAAGAATCTTTTTCTAATTCTCATATGCTTCTTACCAAAGAACACTTTGTATCATTTATAGCAAACCGTTTTGACAAAGCGTCCAATATTCTTGCCATCGCAGACGAATTAAACTTAACAACCGATCAGTTCGTGTTTGCGGATGATAGTGATTATGAACTTGAATATGTAAAAATAAATATTCCGGACATTGAAACTATAAAAGTTGATTATACTTCGCTGTGTTTTGTAGAAAAAATCAACCGATATTTTTCGAATGTGCAACCCCCTTCAGATTTGAACCGCACGCAACTGTATCGCGAACAAAAAGAGCGGCAAAAAGCTATGCATACCTCCACTTCTATTGCAGAGTACAATGCTTCTCTTGAAACAGAAGTCATTTGCCGACGGGCTCTCGAACAAGAATGTGAACGACTTGCGGATCTTTCGGAGCGTACACATCAATTTAATCTTGCCGCAAAGCAATACACGGAGAATGAATTGATCAAAATGCTGGCAGATCCTATATATACAGTATTGTCGCTCGCCGCACACGACAAATTCGGAGATATGGGTATTGTCGGAATGGCTATAGCAAAACGCAATGTGATCGAAGCGTTTATGCTTTCATGCCGCGTGTTTGATCGGGGCTTTGAATATATTCTTTTGAATAAAATGAAAGAGATCATTAACGAACCGCTATATGGTGTATTCTTGCTGAATTCTAAAAATGTCCGCTATTCAAATTTTTATTCACAAAACGGAGTCACAAACGCGACACTCTCAAGTACATTGTAAAAGGTAATTTTATAACATGGATTATAGTCAGCAATTAAAAACAATACATGGCATCATGAACAATGATATACCTTTAGATGAGGAAATAGCTAACCTACTAATTAACCATTCCTGTTTAGATATTTTGTTTCATGCAGCCAACAATACACAATACATAGGAATACCGATCGCCGGCAATTCTTTAATAACTAAAATAAGATATCACACCTGCCAAAACCTTTTCCAAGGATTACAAGAATTGCAATACGCCGTAATCAAGGGAGTGGTTTTGTCTACACGCATGCACGGCAATTCTGCCGTACGTTTATCCAGCGATATAGACATCTTAATCTCTCCAAACGATATAGATACTGTCAAAAACCTTTTACTAAAAAACGGATTTATTCAAGGCAGAGCCGTGAACGGAGAGATTATTCCTTATACCAGGCAAGAATTAATATATCAAAAAACATTCACACATCAAATAGCATCTTTTTGCAAAAAAACAGGCAATAAATTATGCTCCATCGTAAACATTGACATTAATACAGATATTTTTTGGGGCGAGAGTTCCGAAAAAGCAGACATACCTCGTTTCCTGCAAAACTTTGAAAGCTTCAACATTTATAATATAGATGTCAAAAGGCTGACTCCTATATATGAATTCATCTCACTCTGCTTGCATCATTACAAAGATTTGAATTCCATATATCTTCTTTGGGAGCGCGGGATTTATCTTGCTCTCTTTAGTGATATATATTATTACATTAAAAATGTCCATTTGAATTTAAATGAGTTAAAAACTGCATGCGAATCTTTCAATGCCACAGATTATGTATATTTTTGTTTATACCACACAAATGCAGTTTTTGAAGACGAAAAACTAAAGACCTGCTTGTCACTTTTTGAAGCGACCGCCAATACTGATATTCTCAATCGCATCGGATTGAGCGAAAGAGAATATAAATACCTTTCCAAGGGGATTTCAGAGTATTTGTTTGATGAATCCTTCAAACCTATGTTGGAAACTTTACTCACAGAGGAAGATTTGTACAAAATCGAAATAAACAAACAATTTATGTAATATGCACAGGGGCCCATATGCATAATATAGAAAAAAACATCACATATCAGCTCAATAACAATGTCTTCATACCGTACAATACCGGCGTGATTGTTATGGACGATATATGCGACGATATATATAACGATACATTAGATACAGGAATCCTGCAGGTAATTCAACGCAGTGATTTTTCCAAGCACCATTTTTTATTAGACAGTTTTAGGAACAATGATATATATAGCTATAACTATAGCTTTTTGGATGAAAAGCCGCATACCGTATTTCGTTTTATAAATGTGGAATGCAATCAAGATACATATGCAGTTATAGCCGTTTCATCAGGCACTCCAATGAAATTATGGATTAACTTCAAATTATTTTCTATTTTTGGTAGCAAAAAAAGAATTTGCATTATCGCATTAAAAAAAGGTATCAATAGCCTAATTATGGAAACATACAAGACAACGAAAGAAAGTACGTTCCTTCTTCGTATCAGCGATTATTCTATAGAAACAGATCGTAGCAATCCCAATGCAATGCTAATTGATAACATGTTTCCTGCGTCCGATTTCGGATATGTAAAACATTCCGGTAATCATCTATATAAAGCCAAGAATAAGTTTGTATTTGCCTATTATCCGGATGATGATATGCATGGCTTGGACGATACGGCGGAAATCGAAATAACTGATGTTTTTACAAATCAGATATATCTTACGAAAAGGTTTCCTGTAAGAAAAAAACAGGAGATCGATACATCCGATTTCGACATAAAGAATGAAGATGGCGGCAACACACTTCGCGCAACGATAAAATACGTCTACAGTAATGGTCATAAAAAAAGTGAATGCATTCCTCTGTATAAAAGTTCTACAGAGGAACGACTTAGAAGAGTATCAAAAAAAGCTTCGACTCTTTTTATGTCAGATACTGTAACCGATTATGACAAGTTGGCACTGCGTCAAGGATATGAATATATAAATAAGTTTGGTAGAAGCCTTTCTGCGATACTTGCGCAAGCAACAGTGCTGCGCAATAATATCCAAAGCATTTCAGATGGTGATCATTTAGACAACGCCTTGTATTCTCCCGGAACAAAGCGAGTCTTCTTCTTCAACAAAATGTACAATGCTGTAAATTATTACAGAATTCACCTCCCCGAAGATTATTCTGTAGATAAGAAATATCCGTTGATTATCATTTACTCCACGCTTGAATACAATGACCGAGCAAAGTTTTTTCAGAACTATACTTATGAAAGCGTTATTGCCGTGGATATATCCATGCGTGGTATGACGCTGGGAAGCTACATTGGCGAAGCTGCCATCCAAGCAGCACTTGAAGATCTTTTCAGCAAATACAATATCGATATGGATCGCATTTACTGTACCGGCACCTCTAATGGTGCAGGGGGAGCATGGGCACAACTCGAAACTTTTCCCGATCGGTTTGCCGGGGGATATGTAGTTTCCGGACATCCAAACTTGGAACTGCTATGTAACATAGAAAACACTAGGCTTCTCTGCTTATCTAGCGATGCAGACTATATGAACAATGTTGCATTCAAAAAGCCTATGAAATTACTCGAACATCACCCTGATTGCATACCGATCAGTGCGGATCAGTTGTCGCATCAAATGCTCGAATATGTTTGGTTTAAGCAGCAACCATTTGAACAGCTTCTCTCCGCACGCAGAAATCTCTACCCCGACACCATCGTTTATAAATCAACATCTAATCGTCATAGAAGAGCATATTGGGTTGAAATTCATTCTATTGAAGATGGAAAAATCGAAGGAACCATTGAAGTAGAGATCAAAGAAAGCACCATATACATTCAATGTAAAGATATAACAGGCTTTACAATAACCGTTCCGCCGCATCTGCATGATATAGATTTTAAAGTAACAATTAACGGCGAAAATATTCTTTCATGCCAAAATAGTGTCGATCAAAAATTGCATTTTATTAAGAACTTAGGCAATGCAAAAGACTACTTCCAACGCGTATACAACTATACGCCAATACAAGATTTACATAAAGGTTATGGACTGTTAGATGTATATTTAGATCCGCTGTCAATCGTCATTCCGCAAAACAGTTCTGACCGCATTCAAAATACGGCAATTGCATATTCCGAGCCCTATTGCAACGGCGTTATTCCAAAGATCTACATACAATATCCTATCGTTGATTATACCGAATTAAATAATGCCGTAGATAAAGCCGAACGCAGTTATGTTCTAATAGATGACGGAAGTGATCATCCACTTCTTTATGATATTCGAAAAAATGCTAAAATATCTTGCAACGCATCAGGGTGGGAACATAATGGAACCATGCATCATGGAAAATACTGTGTACAACAAATCGTAAACAGTCCATGGAACCCATCCAAAAATATACATCTTATCAGCTATAATGATGACACTATGTTAAAGAAAAACCTGTTTACTCGAAAATTGGTAATCCCAAGTTATTCCAATAGCAGACATCTTTTTTTGAATAACGACGCTCTGATTTTTGATGAAGCAGGATATCACGGAATATTGGACTATAGTTGTGAGCCAGTGGATTTCTAGATTATAATAATTCTTTGTTGCATTACAAATAATTATCTCACCACTTTCGTACATAACAGGAATCAAAACTGGTGAAGTATAAGTGCGGCCAGTATTAGTCTACCGTTCATCTAACCGTAAACAGGGAACATCTTTTCCGCCTTGCCAGAAAGAAATTACAGTTTAGGGTAAAATATTCATTGGCATAAGATTTTTTCAAAATCAACAGCATAGATGATGGTTATGGTATACAAGAATATGCAGGCTTCGCAAATAGAAGCCTGCATAATATCAACTAAACATATTTTGTTCTATTACAAAAACCATAGCGCCCCCCTTGTATTACCAATACTGTTTCGCTCGACTATATTCATCTTTAAGTCTTTCACTTGTTTCTCAAACATGTCAGACTTAAAATAGTGTAGAAGCGCTCCAAATCAACCATCTATGTTGCAGATAATATTGCTATGGTGCTATCAACCACACCCTCAAACTCATCTTGGTTGGACAAATCCGTACCCAGTCACTCATCGTAAATTTGTTCAAGAATGTTTCCTTTAAAGTTTAGTATTGCAGATATCGTTTTTGAGGTGTAGTCATACGAATTAGTAAGTATATAATAGAATTCGGTTATGCAATAGATCTTATATGCGCAATCGAACACTTCTTTGGTTGAAAGCTCTGTCATTTTTTTGAAAGCCTTGTAGTCGTTCTCTACCTTCTGAAAGACTCTTGTTTCGCTTTTTCATATTCTGTCACCAACCTTGTTCTTTAGAATGGCATAACGCAAAATATCTTTTGTACTGCATCTGCTATAGATGTTTTGCAACCGTTCATCAAAGTTGCTTATCTTGTCTTCCCACTGTTTTTTGGCAAAGGAATAAAGTTTGCACTGAACTCGGCATCCAAGCCTACATACGCAGAGCTTTGATGACATTATCACGGTTGTCTACTGCGACTATCGGTACCATATACCCCATATGGTGCAGAATCTTCAATATTGAACTCAGGATAAAGTCCAGCTTAAAGTCGTCAAAGTCAGCTGTAATAAATACAAGACCTTCAATGACACTGAGACTAATATCAAGCCTTCCGCTTTTCAATAGTCGCTATCTCTTCTGCCGTCATATCGGTAAAACCAATATTTATGCAGCCTTTATCGCCTACAAGTTCAAAGATTGCTCAGTCATCGGGCATAACCTTATCGTATTTATCGTCAACGCAATAATATACAAATCCTTCGTTATTCTTCATTTTCATCTTCTCCTTCGATGTATTCAATAATCTTAAAGCCCTGCGAGGGCGGATCAAAATCCTTTACGAAGTCAAGCGGAAGGGTTTTGTTCTTGTCATCACGAAAGACGTTTACGATCATCGGAATGCCAAAGTAGTTATCTTCCATAACCGTATTGTACGAATTGGTAGACTCATACAGAGTTTCCTCTACAAGCTCACGGGAAAGCATATCCGCATCGGTCCGTTTATTGTCACGGCAGTAGATACGACAACCTTTAATGTCCGAGCCATAAAGCTCTTCAATTCTATCATTGCTCTCGCCCGTGGCACTTCTGAAAGCATCTGTTACGGATATGTTCTCATTTACCGTAATAGGAAAACCAATCTGCTCACATATCTCCTTTACTCTTTCCGCCTTGACAATAAGCTTAAATACATATACTTCAATAACATGCTGCATAAGAGTAGAAAGAGTATTTTTGATAGCATCAGGATTTTTAATTTCGAGACTTACGGAAAGACTGCCTTACGGATCGGCATCTACAAGCAAAACCTCTTTCCAAGTCTTGCAAGACCTACACCGAGATTCAAGGTTGTAGTTGTTTTTGCGACACCACCTTTTTGCTTTGTGATAGTGATAATTTTTGTTTCACTCATAACTAAGTTCCTCCTAAAATTTATATATATGACACGGTTTTTCAGTATTGAGAGAGATAAATTAAAAAATTTGAAGTGATTTACTCCTGCGATAACCGTGTGCATATTTGAGTAACAGTCAGTCGGAGGCAGCCAGTGAACATTAACCGGAAAGTAGATTGGGAAACTCCCCGAAAACGCAAAAAAGACTTGAAAACGTAATGTTTTCAAGTCTTTTTCTGGCTCCCCCTGCTGGGCTCGAACCAGCGACATCATGATTAACAGTCATGCGCTCTACCGACTGAGCTAAGGAGGAATATGGTGCACCTTCAGGGATTCGAACCCGGGACCCACTGATTAAGAGTCAGTTGCTCTACCAACTGAGCTAAAGGTGCGAATTTCAGAATGCACAAAGATTCAAAAACGGAACGCGCAAAAGAAAGGAGCGTTCCATAGGGGGAAAAATATGAGGAAAGAACAAAGGAAACCGAACAAATAGGAAGCAGAAACGAAACGAAGCATAAGCTGTGAACTGAAAAATACAGTTCAAGCCCTCGGTCGATTAGTATCGGTCAGCTGAACACATTGCTGTGCTTACACCTCCGACCTATCAAACTTGTAGTCTGCAAGTGACCTTGCTCCATTAAATGGATGGGATATCTAATCTTGAAGCATGTTTCACGCTTAGATGCTTTCAGCGTTTATCACTCCCGTACGCGGCTACTCAGCTATGCCCCTGGCGGGACAACTGATGCACCGGAGGTACGTCCGACCCGGTCCTCTCGTACTAAGGTCAGCCCCTCTCAAATATCCAACGCCCACGACAGATAGGGACCGAACTGTCTCACGACGTTCTGAACCCAGCTCGCGTACCACTTTAATCGGCGGACAGCCGAACCCTTGGAACCTTCTCCAGCTCCAGGATGTGATGAGCCGACATCGAGGTGCCAAACCTCCCCGTCGATGTGAACTCTTGGGGGAGATCAGCCTGTTATCCCCAGGGTAGCTTTTATCCGTTAAGCGATGGCATTTCCATTCACTACCACCTGATCACTAACTCCAACTTTCGTTACTGCTCGACTTGTCTGTCTCGCAGTTAGGCCGGCTTCTGCGTTTACACTCATTGCGCGATTTCCGTCCGCGCTGAGCCGACCTTTGAACGCCTCCGTTACGCTTTTGGAGGCGACCGCCCCAGTCAAACTGCCCACCTGACATTGTCCCCCGGCCGGATTCACGGCCGCAGGTTAGAAATCCAGTAAATTAAGAGTGGTATCCCAAAGGCGACTCCACACAGGCCAAAGCCCATGCTTCCCTGTCTCCCACCTATTCTGTGCATAATTTACCGAATCTCAGTATCAAGCTACAGTAAAGCTCCATGGGGTCTTTCCGTCTAGTCGCGGGTAACCGGCATC
>OLGD01001554.1_pt1 | contig 32937 bp, 28 predicted proteins | sample 1605311 | NCBI WGS metagenome assembly OLGD01 (sample SAMEA3888917, study PRJEB22519) | human gut metagenome | biome: human gut; feature: human-associated habitat; material: faeces | place: Denmark | collected 2010
GGCACATGTCCGCCTTGTAAACGTATTTGATTTACGATTTTCACTTTTTTGACAGGCTGAACTCCGGCATTTTGCCGGAGCTTTTTCTATAAGCAATTGATTTACAGACGAAAATTTTTAAAATTGTGCAAAACGCAAAAAAGTATTTGCAAAAATAATATTTTTTGTATAAACTTTTTACGATACTATGCTATAATAATTTTGTACTTGAAATTTTTAGGGAGGGCTTTTCATATGAACACAAACAGAATTTTGGTCTGGATACTGGCAGTGGTTATGTGCATCGGCGTTTTTGTTTCCTGCGGTACTTCGGAAGGCACTGATGGAACAAGCGGCGTCGCTACGGGTACGGGCGATGTGACGGAACCCGATTCGGAGGAAGAAGAAAAACTCGGCGTTCCGGAAACTGCGGATTATGGAGGAGAGACCTTTAACATTTTGACCGCGGGCAACGTCGCGTATGAGGATTTTATATATGAGGAGGAATCTTCGCTTCCTTTGGAAAATGCGCAGTATAAGCGTAAGAGCCTTGTCGAGCAAAACTACAATATCAGCATTTCTCAGACGACCAAAAAGGCGTATTCGAGCGGCGGCGGACCGGGCTTTTTGCAGGTCAGCACCGATGTCAACGCGGGCGACTGCAATTTTGACCTCGCACTGATCGCGGGCTATGATGTGAGTGTTTTGGCTTACAGCAATTTTCTCTATGACTTAAATTCGGTTCCGGGCATTGATTTGACCAAGAGTTGGTGGGATCAAAAAGCAAATGAGAGCCTTGAGGTCAAGGATGTCATGTTCTTTACGACCGGTGAGATCACCATGTCCGATAACGACGCGGCTTTTGCCATTATGTTCAATAAAGCGCTGCATTCGGCGTATGATCTGGAAGATCCGTATCAGCTTGTTTATGACAACAAATGGACTTTGGAGAAATTTGCCGAGCTTTGCAAAACCGTAACGGATGATTTGAATCAGGACGGCGTTATGGATCAGAATGACCGCTTCGGTCTGCTTGTTTGGGACGACTCGGTTGTGGGGATCGTAAATGCAGTCGGTGAGCAGTGCTGCACGATCGCCGAGGACGGCACAATTGAACTCACACTCTATAATGAAACGACGCTTGCGGGCTTGGAAAAATATTTTGCCGTTGCATATGATACGCAATACGCGTTTACATATCAGAGAAATATTAAATCCGCCAATGATATGTGGTTGAACGACCAGGGGTTGTTCTGGACAACAAATATGGGAAAAATGCCCAGCTTCCGTGAAATGGAGAGCGATTTCGGTATTCTGCCCTATCCGAAACTGAATGAGCAGCAGGATGCGTATTATACGACGGTTGCGCCTTTCAATTCACAGTTTATTTGTGTGCCGCTGATTCAGAACGATCTCGACCGCACCGGTGTCATTACCGAGGCGCTCGCGTACTACGGACAGCAAATGGTTACGCCTGTTTATTATGATGTTAACCTGATCGGTCAGGGCACGCGCGATGAGGAATCCGCGGATATGCTGGATATTATCTTCGATTCGCTGGTATTTGACATCGGGTATTACTATCAGGTCGGCCCGTATAACAAGCAGTTGATCTATATGGTACGCGCTTTCAATACGAACTTTACCTCGATGTACGATACGTATAAAAATTCCGCGCAGGCGCTCCTGGATCTTATCAACGAATATTATCAGGTAGCCGTTTCCAACTGGCAGTAATAAAAAATCGCAGGGGGTGCAATTCTTAGAATTGCACCCCTCAGCTTGTCATAAGGATAAGGATTGCGGATAAAAAATACGTTTACAAGGCGGACATGCGCCGCCTTGTAAACACCTTACGGGCGTGCGAGTGCCGACCGTAGGGAGGCGCGACGGCGCAAATACGCTCCCCGAAGGAGGGCTCTCTTTGTGGCACAAGGACTCCCCCGTGCTACGCACGGTACTCCTCATGCCTATACACGCCTCATTGTCGGAAAACCTTGGTTTTTCGACAGCCTAAGGGGGTGCAATTCTTAGAATTGCACCCCCTGTTTTTGGTGCGCGTAAATCACGCGGTGATTGTGCGATTTTGTGCACCGGGCGGCAGTTTGCGCTCGCTCCGGTATGAAAGGCGTCGCGGACTGTCGGCTTTGTCGTTTCCCTGTTTTGCCTTTGGGTGAAACGGGAAATTTTTTCATATAGGCGTGTACGTGATATAGGCGTGAACGCGCGGTCTTTAGCTTGTCTGCTTGGGCTGCTTGGGATCGGAAAATTCTCCGGCCCATTCAAAGCCTTTTTTTGCGGCAACGACGGCGATGATTTCGTTGATAACCGCGGCGGCCGCAATGGTTCCCTGAATGATTTTGGCGCATTCCGGCGCAGAAGCGGTCAGAGCCGATACGGCAATTCCCGTAAATACCAGCGACACGCCGGAATGCGGGAGCAGGGTGAGCCCCAGATATTTCTGCACGGAAACCGGCATACCCGTGGCTTTAGCTCCGAGCCGCGCGCCGAAGTATTTTCCAAAGCCGCGGGACAAAATGTAAACGGCGGTAAAGACTCCGGCGCCCAGTATCAGGTGATAATCCAGCGGCGCGCCCAGATTTAAAATGACAACAATCATCGAAATTCCGAGAAACGGATTAAAGGCTTTCATGATTTCATCCAGGCGTTCCTCGGAGATCATATTGGAAAAGACCGCCGAAAAAGCCATGCCCATCAGCATGAAGTTTAAGATGGGCGAGGGCATCAGATAGGTGTTGCAGACAAATCCGAGCAGCGTGGTTGCGGCAATCATGGAAAAAAGAATCAAAAGGGTCGCCCCTTTGGATCGCGCCGGCTTTAGGAGCAGTCCCGCGGGAAATCCGACGATCGCACCGATGACGAGCGGCAGCAGCACCATGACGAAGATCATGTAAATCGGCAGACTACCGCCCGAAATATTCCGCCCGACAATGGCGATCGTGGTGAAAAAGACAACAACGCCGACCATATCATCCAAAGCGGCCATCGGAATCAGGGTTTTGGTAACCGGACCGCTTGTCTGAAATTCCCGCACGATCGAGAGGGCGGGCGCGGGCGCGGTTGCCAGCGCGATTCCGCCGAAGACAAACGCAAGGTAGATCGGAATATCCATAAAAGCAAAAATGATGCCGAAAACGGCGGATACAACGATAAAGGTGCCGAGAGACTGCGTAAGGGTAGTGATAATCAGCGCTTTTCCGTACTGCTTCATGCGCCGCCATACCAGTTCCGTGCCGATCATCAGCCCGACGCCGCATTCAAGCACATGAATGATTGCGCCGTACCACGACGCTTCCAAAAGCGTGTTCGGCAGAATCGCAAAAGCATGCGGACCGAAGATCATTCCGGCAATGAGCCATCCGAGGATGGCGGGCAGTCTGCATTTCGCAACCAGTTTTCCGATGAAAAAAGCCAAAACAATGACAAGCAGCCATTGTAAAATCAAAACAGTCATATTTTTTCCCTCTTTTCGGCAATGCCGTATATCATGTATTCAAACAGTTTGGAAAGGTTGTTTTCATGAACGGTTATTTTCTCAAAAAGTGACATGTCGCGGCAGGCGGGACTGCTGAAATAACCGTTGAACATATCCTGGAGAAAACGGAAATAGGCGACGGCGTCTTTTTCGGTTATGCCGGGTCGGAGCGAAACTTTTGCAATGGCCTTTTTGTACAGATCCAAATTGAAAGCGTCGATTTCCTTTCGTTGTTCCGCGATTTGATTTTTCAACGCCGGCGGCGGCTGCAGCGTCGCTTCAAAGAACAGCCGTGCTTCAAGCGGGTGATTTTGAAAAAAACACAGCCGCGCTTTCATGTAGGTTTCCAAATCCGAATCCAGGTTTTGCTGCTTTAAATATGCGGTCAGTTTCGTTATACTTCTGTGGATGCAGAGAAGATAGAGTTCGTTTTTGCTGCTGAAGTTGTGGTAGAGCAACCCTTTGGAAATGCCTGTTTTGCAGATGTTGTTCAGGGTGGCGCCGGCATAGCCGTTTGCGCCAAATTCCTCCATGGCCGCCTGTAAAATCCGTTCTTTTGTTTTCTCTGTTTTTTCTTTTTGGTTCAAATGAAAATGCCTCCCTGTATATGCAATGTATGTAGTATATAAAAAATAGACCGAATAGTCAATATCTTTCACACAACTGTCAATATTTTTCACATAAATTTTAAATTGAGGGTTGCGGTCCGCTTTGATTTCGGATTTGTGATTTCCCGGCGCATACTTGGAAAATCATCTTGACCTTTTGGACAAACTTCTGTATAATGTAAATTGTAAAAGAATGTCGCGGGAGGATGCCATGAAAAATAAGTTTCTGATTGTGGTCCTGATTTTGGCGCTGTTTATACCGACGTATATCGGAATTTACAGCTATATTGACACCAAAAGAACGCCTGTCACGCCGGACAGCGCGTCCGGTCTTATCATCAGCGATATTGCGGGGAAGACCTATGAAGAAACGATCGACAGCGACATTGCCGCGCTTTTGAGCCGGATAAATGCGAATGCGATTCGGCTGCAGACGCCGCCCGAAACGCTGTCGGGCGCAAAGTATTTTAAGATGACCTATATCGAGGGCAAGCGTGAGACTGAGTACCGCTATTTCTTTGCGCTCAATACGAGCGCGGTGTATTATCTCGATCCGGACGGTGTGTCTTACCTTGTGAGCGAGGAGGATGCGGCCGCGTTTCTCGAAACCAAATATGCGCAGAGTCTGTATGCCGAAGCCTATCTGCCGCAGCTTGTAAACGGTGAAAATCAGATTGCGCCGCTTGAATACGTTTGGGCGTATGAGTCTGCCGGCGGCAATCCGGTCGGCGGAACGCTTACCGACTGCGCCGAGGGCAAGGTTACCTATACGAGCAAAAACGGACTTTTGCTTTCCTTTTCCAGAGAGCCGGCCACGTTTCGTGTGACGATCAAAAATCCGGACGGAACCGTGCTGTATTCCGGCGATTATGATGCGTTTGCGGGAGACGTTGACGTTCGTGCAAACCCGGTATTGACGATCGAGGCGGAGGCCGAGTGGCTGGGCAATGAGGAACATATGTCAAGCGGAAAGGCAACCTATGCTTTTACATTGAACATCGAGGAGCAGACCGCGTTTTATCTCGGCGCGGACACCGTTCTGCCCGGCGGCTTTGTGGCCGTTACCGCGACGAACGTCTCCGATCCGTCTGCAATCGGCTTTAAGAGCGAGCCTGTTTTGTCGCACGGCGGCAAGGAAATCCGTCCGGTATTCTATGCGGATGGCAAGACCTGCCATGCGCTTCTGCCGACGACTTATGAGACGGAGGCCGGTACGTATACGCTGACGTTCACGTACAGCGGCGTAAGCTATACGGCGGCGCTCAAGGTTGAGGAAAAGACGTTCAAGACCCAGTCCTATGATATTTCCAAGACGACGGCCGAGGCGACGCGCACGGAGGCGACGCTTGCGTCCTTTGCAAAGCTGGTCACGGAGGTTGCATCCGGTGATTTCAGTAAGAAGTATTTTGACGGCCTTTTCGGAATGGGGATTGCCGAGGTCGGCTATAACGGCACCATTATGACCGGTTACGGTCTGAAGCGCAACATTACCGCGCTCGGAGAGAGTTACCGGCATGACGGCGTAGATTATTATGCCAAGAGCGGTTCGGAAGTACTCGCCGTGAACGCGGGACGTGTGATTTACGTCGGCGCGTCCGAGTATGCGGGCGTGCTTGTCGCGGTCGATCACGGCTGGGGTCTCATCAGCTGGTATGCAAATCTCTCCGAGGCGACGGTGAAAGTCGGCGACATTGTGCAGAAAGACGATGTGTTGGCCAAGAGCGGTTCGACCGGCTTTACCAAGGGAAATTCGCTGCATGTCGGTCTTTCCGTATTCGATGTGCCGGTCTGCACATACGACCTCTGGGAGACGCCTTTGCAAATTTATTGATTTTTTCGGCCGCCGTGCGCGGTCGGGTATAGTAAAAACGCCTTGTGCGGATTCAATCCGCACAAGGCGTTTTCTGCTTGCCGAAAGGCGATTTTCGTTGGAATTCCCGCTTCAGTCCGTATAGGGGATGTGCGGCACATGCTTTTTCACTTTATTTTTCAGATATTCAAAATTTTCGGCAGAATTTGCCGCGAGAATCGGCTGCGGCCGGGTGTAAATCGGCGCGTCGTAATCAACGGTGCCGATGAAACCGCCCGCCTCGGTCAGAATCAGCTGCGCCGCTGCAAAATCCCAGGGGAATACGCGGATCTCAAAGTATAATTCTCCGCGTCCGGCCGCTAAATAGCAGAGTTCCAGCGCGCATACGCCGAGCCGGCGGATGTCTCCGATGTCATAATAGATGTCCTGACACAAATCAAAGCAGGGCGGAGCGTATTCCTTTTTGTATAAGCTCCACGCCGTAAAGTAGCAGGCCTCGTTGAGCGGGCGCGCCGAGACGTGAATCGGGCGCCCGTTTTGATATGCGCCGCATCCGTGCTCGGCGCAAAACAGTTCGTCTGTATAGGGGTTGTAGACCACCCCGATGTAGGGCGCGCCCCGTTTGAGCAGCGCGACGGAAATTACGCTCAGCGGCATACCGCGCACAAAATTCGTCGTGCCGTCAATCGGATCGACTACCGCGGTGTACTCGGCCTCAAGCGCGCCTGCCGACGCAGCTTCTTCTTCGCCGATAAAGCCGATGCCGGGAACGGCCTTTTCCAGCGCTTCTCTCAAAAATTTTTCGACCGCCACGTCCATGTCGGTCACAAGGTTGACGGGACTGTCCTTGGTTTTGACCTCGAACCGATTGTTTTTCATCAAAACGGATGCGTCGATCACGATTTTTCTGATGGTTTCCAGCATGATTTTCCTCCGTGCCGCCGCTTTGCCGCGGCTTTGTTTTGCATTGCGCCTATTGTAGCACAATTTGCCTTTTCTGTAAATATATTTTTCACCGTGCTTTTTTCGCTTGACTTGCAGACTTGCCCCTTATATAATATAAAGTAATATGTATGCAGAACTGCGGGGCGCGCCATGCGGCCGAAGCGTCGCCGGGAAATGCGGTTTTCGGCCGCGGACTGTATGGCGGCGTGTGCCCGAAAGGAGAAAAAATGGACGGACAGAAAAAGAAGACCATTGTGCTGATCGCTTTTTACAATGTCAAAGCGCTCGGCGTGCGCTATCTTGAGGGCGCGCTTGAACGCGCCGGATACCGCGTAAAACTGATTTTCTTCAAGGGCTTTAACAGCCAGAATCCCCAGGTGGCCACCGAAAAGGAAATTTCACTCTGTGTCGAGCGGATTCGGGCGGAAAATCCTCTGTTTGTCGGCTTGTCGGTGATGAGTTCGATGTATCTGGAATCGGTGGAGAAGCTGGTGGCCGCGCTGCGCGCGCTGGATATGCCGCTTGTATTCGGCGGCGCGTTTGCCTCCATGTTCCCGGAACGCTTTTTGGATGCGCCCGACAGCTTTGTCATTCGCGCGGACGGCGAGATTCCCATGACCAAGCTCGCTTTGGCGCTTGAATCCGGATCGGATTATACCTCGATTCCGTCGCTTTGCTACCGGGACGGGGACGGCAAGGCCGTGGTCAACGAGATCGGGGACATTTTGGAGGACATCGACGGCTACGGATTGCCGGTCATTCATTCCAAAGAGGCCTGCTACATCGAGCGCGACACGCTGATCGAGGGCGATCCGCAGCTTTCCTCGCCGAGCTATGAGGTGATTGCCTCGCGCGGCTGTCCGTTCACCTGTTCGTATTGCTGCTGCGTGAATCTGCACCGCTTGTTCCCGAAAGAGACAAAGTATGTCCGCACCCGCTCGGTCGAAAGCGTGATCGCCGAACTGATTGAGGCGAAAAAACAAATGAAAAATTTGGTTTTCGTCCATTTTTACGATGAAATTTTCCCGAACACGCCCGGCTGGATCGATCGGTTTATCGTAGAGTATAAAAAGCACATTCATCTGCCGTTCACCATCTGGTCGCATCCGAAAATGGTGCGTGAGGATGAACTCAAAAAGTTGGTTTCGGTCGGTCTTACCGAGGTGATTATGGGCATTCAATCCGGTTCGCCCTATATCCGCAAGGAGATTTTTCACCGGTTTGAAACGCAGGAGGACATCATTGAGGCGACTCGGATTATTCGCCGCAGCGGCGTGTTCTGGTCGAGCTATGATTTCATGCTTCAGCATCCGTTTGAAAAGATAGAGCATCTAAAGGAGACCTATGCGCTTGTGCGCGAGCTTGCCATGCCGCTGGAGCTTCAGCTGCACGGGCTGAACTTCCTGCCCGGCACGGATATTGTGGAAATGGCGATTGAGCAGGGACTCATTACCCGCGAGGAAATGGATAAGATCATGTATGCGCCGATGAAAGCGCAGTTCGACGCCTATTGGAAGCGGGAGGATGAGCGGGAGAGCAGACTTTGGTACCGCCTGACGTATTGCCTGCAGTTTAAGGACTGCCGAAAGAAGTGCGATTTGTACGCGCAGGACATCGACCGGTACGAGCAGGCGATTGACGCCATGTATTTGAAATGTGAGAAGCGGGTGAAATACCGCTACTACTATAAAAAAGGCCGCGTGGTACTGCACAGCCTGAGAATGAGGGTATTCAAATGAAGATACTTGCTGAAAATCAGACCGGCGCGCCGCGGAGCCAGGCCGATCCCTTTGCGCTTTTGGAGAACGGCCGGTATTATATTTACGCGACCGGGCGGGAGGGCGTACATCTGTACGAAAGCGACCGCCTCGGCGGTTTCACTTACAGCGGCGTCTGCTATCGCCGCGAGGGGTGGAATGAGTATTGGGCGCCCGCGGTGATAAAACTCGGCGAAAAGTTTTATATGTATTATTCGGCAAAGCCGGAGAATGAACAGGACGCGCATTTTCAGGCGCTGGCCGTCGCGCAGGCGGACAGTCCGATAGGTCCGTTTACTTATGTCGGTCAACTCGCCGATCCCTTTTCGATCGACGCGCATCCCGTGCTCTATCACGGCGAGCCCTATCTTTTTTACTCGGTCAACGACACAAACTGCGAGCGCGTGGGCACGCTGATTGTGCTGGATAAGCTGATTGCGCCCGACAGGCTTGAGGGAAAGCCGGTTGTGGCGGTTCGTCCCACGCTCGATGAGGAAATTTTCAAGCGCGACCGCTTCCGTCCGGGTGAGCACTGGCATACGATTGAGGGCGCGTGCTATCTCTACCGTGACGGCGTGCATTATCTGATGTACAGCGGCAGCGCGTATACGAATACGACTTATTTTGTCGGCTATGCTACAGCTAAAGGCGAGCCGGACGACATGCGGGAGTTGCAGTTTTGTAAAGTACCGGATGCGCATACCTATGCGCCGCTGCTCCGTCAGAATGAGTTTGTAGAGGGTACCGGACACAACTCCACCGTGTCGTATGCGGGCAGGGAATGGATTGTTTACCACGGACGCGACCGTCTGCCCGGCGCAGATCGCGTTATGCGCGCGGATATTTTGCAGATTGAGGACGGTAAGCTGTCTGTCAAGATCACGCCGTAACGGTTTTTTGTCAATATATCCTATCCTAATTGATCCATTTGAGAGTGAAAGGTCGAAAGATCGCGGGATTTCTTCGGATTCTGTAAAGATTATAAAACAGAAGTTTAACTAAAATTTCAAAAAGAACTCAGCAGAACGCCGATACATTTAAATTGAACAGGAGAAAAATAGATGTTTGTTAATTATGCACATCGTGGAGCCTGTTATTATTTTCCGGAAAACACGATGAGTTCTTTTTTCGCGGCATTGTCGATGGGCGCAAACGGAATTGAGACCGATATTCAGAGAACAAGAGATGATAGGTTGGTGCTTTTTCACGATGATACCGTTGACAGGGTTACAAACGGAACCGGAAATTTGTCGGATTTTTCTTATAAAGAGCTTTATGAGTTGTTTGTTTTCGGTGGAAAGAATCGAGAACTCAGGGATAAGATTGTACTGTTGGAGGATTTTCTGAAATATATTGCGTTCAAAGATTTAATGTTTGCGATCGAGTTCAAACAGCCTTTTGTTGAAAAAGATACGATTTGTCTTCTTGAAAAATACGGAGTAAGGGAAAAAACGGTACTTACGTCTTTTAATTTTGATAATTTGGAACGGGCAAAAGAAATCAATGAGAAGTATAAAATCGGCTATCTTGTAAAAAAGGTAAATAATGATGTAATAGCGTGTCTTCGGGAACTGAAAGGGGAAGAATTATGTCCTCATTCGGGGCAGATCAGCAGAGAAAATGTTGAGCTTTGGCATCGTATGGGCTTCCATGTCAGAGCGTGGGGCATATCGAATTCTGAGGTTATGCAATCTGTTTATGATGCGGGCGTAGACGGAATGACGGTTAATTTTCCCGATCTTTTGACAGCATATATCGGACAGAAATTAAAGAGATAAACAGAATTTGGGAAAAACGGAAAAATAAAATCTACTGCAATATTACAATATCCCCAAAGTGTTTACTTTGATATAAATTCAGTGGAGAGCCAAAGGAAAAGCTGTTACACAAAATGAAAATCGGCATCTCATAGATGCCGATTTTCATTTTAAAGCTTGGGGACCTTGCATACTCCGAGACGATGTATTCGTCTTTCGGAATTTGCTTATTCTACAACGACGCTCCAGCCGTCGGGGCCTGCGATTTCGCCCTTTTGAATCCCGGTCAGCGTATCGTACAGCTTCTGCGAGATCGTGCCGATTTCACCGCCGTTGATGACCATTTTCATTTCGCCGTCGTACAACTCGCCGACCGGAGAAATGACCGCCGCGGTGCCCGTGCCGAATACTTCTTTCAGCTTTCCGGCCTTGTGCGCTTCAATGACCTCGTCGATCGAGATCTTGCGCTCGTTTACGGTATAACCCATTTTGCGCAAAAGCTCAATGGAGGAAGCGCGGGTAACGCCGGGCAGAATGTTTCCGGCTTCAAGCGAGGGCGTTGCAACCTCGTCGCCGATCACGAAGAACACGTTCATCGCGCCTACTTCGTCTATGTATTTGCGCTCTACGCCGTCCAGCCAGAGCACCTGAGAGTAGCCCATTTTTTCCGCTTTTTGCTGACCTTTCAGCGAGATTGCGTAGTTGCCGCCGATTTTGGATGCGCCGGTGCCGCCGCGAACGGCGCGCACATAGTCGCGCTCCACAAAAATTTTGACGGGCGCAAGGCCGTTTTGATAGTAGGAGCCGACCGGGGAAAGAATAATCAGGAACATGTATTCGGTCGAGGGATGCACGCCAAGCTGCGGCTGGGTGGCGATGATGAACGGACGGATATAGAGCGCCGTTCCTTCTTTTTCCGGAATCCAGTCGCTGTCGGTTTTCACGATGGCTTTCAGCGCGTCGAGCACGTCCTCATTCGGAATCTGCGGGATGCAGAGACGGTCGTTTGTGTTGGCCATGCGCTCGATATTTTTCTGCGGGCGGAAAAGCAGTACGCGACCGTCTTTGGCCCGGTAGGCTTTCAGCCCCTCGAACATTTCCTGCGCGTAATGGAACACCATCGCGGCCGGAGACAGAGATAGATTGGCAAACGGGACGATTCGCGCGTCATGCCAGCCCTGACCCTCGGTGTAATCCATGACAAACATGTGGTCGGTATAATATTTTCCGAAGCCGAGCTTGTCCGGATCCGGCTTTACCTTTTTCTCTTTGGTAAGCTCGTATTTGATATTAAGCACAGTAAATCCCTCCAATGTGTAAAGTTCAGATTTGTATTCCATTTTACACGACTTTCGCCCGCTTTGCAATAGCAAACGCAAAATTTTTAGCCTGCGGCAAAAATGTGCCCGCCTACTTGTTTTTTTTGTATGCGGATGGTACAATATAGTATATTGTAGAATTTGGCGGCAGGCGGTATGAAAAAAGCGTTCGCCGCGCCGGAACGCCGCCGCGAAAAAGAAGCCGGGACACGGCGCGCCGCTTGCGCGGGACGGTCAAAAACCGTGTTTGCGGGTTGCCGGTAAGCGCCTTGGCTTTGTTGGCGGCTTTTTAGGACTTTGTGTCTGAACCGGAGGCGCTTTTTGCCGATTGGAAACCGTGCAATGTATGGTATGAAACGCGGGCGCTGCCGCGGCTTTGGGAGTTATCGTTGAGCGAATTTTGTTTTGATGTCGATGCGCGGCAGGCGGGCGTGCGCTTGCGCGACTTTTTGCGAAGAGAGGCGGGCATATCGCACGGCCTTTTGACCGAACTGAAGCGCACGGGCGGCATTTTTGTAAACGGCGCGCCGGTCACCGTCCGCTATTTGCTTTGCGCGGGCGACCGGGTTGTGCTTCGCCTTGACGAGACGGCGGCGGATGCGCTGACCGCCGCGCCGGGCGGGGTCGAGATTTTATTTGAGGATGCGTATGTGATGGCGGTCAACAAGCCGCCGAATATGCCGACGCATCCGTCGCGCGGGCATTTTACCGATACGCTGGCCAACCGGGTCGCCTGGCTGATGGCCGAGCGGGGAGAGCCTTTTGTTTTTCGCGCCGTGAACCGGCTGGACAGAGATACAAGCGGCGTTGTGCTGATCGCCAAAAATCGTTTCGCCGCGGATCGCTTTTCGCCCGCGCGCCTTGCGGGCGGCTATGAAAAAACCTATATCGCGATTTGTCAAAATCATATGCCGCGCGGGGCGCGGACGGCGCAGAGCTATATCCGGCGCGAAAGTCCGAACTCGATCCGGCGTGTTTCGTGTCCGGACGGCATTGCCAGCGAGTTTGCCTGCACCCGGTATGAGGCGGTCGCCGATGCCGGCGGCTGTTCTGTGGTGCGCTGCTGTCCTGTAACTGGGCGCACGCATCAAATTCGCGTGCATTTGTCCTCGCTTGGGTATCCGATCGTGGGGGATACGCTGTACGGCGGCGGGGACGCGATGCAGAGACAGGCTCTGCATGCGCTTCGTCTGTGTTTTGTTCATCCGTTTTCGGGCTCCGCTTTGCAGATTTCGGCGCCGCTTCCGCGCGATATGGCGGATTTTATCAAAAAGGAAAGGGAAAGAGATACCCGTGAATAAGGTAAAACGCTTTATTTCAAAAAATGTTCCGTGCTTTGCGCGCGTTCTATATGCGCTGTTCTTGCTTGCGGTCGCGGTGAAGATTGCCGCCGCGTGTTCTGTCGGCTTTGCCGATTTCTTCAACCGCTATATTTCCTCGGTGTTTCGGGCGATTTGCGGGCATATCACCTCGATCTTCCCGTTCTCGCTGGCCGAAACCGTGATGATCTGCGCTTTGCCGGTCGGGATCTGGTTCGTTGTATACTATGTGCGGGTGCTGGCCGATAACGGCAAAACCGCACGGGTTTTTGCCGGTCTTATCGCCCTTGTAATTTTCTTTTATTCTTCCTTTGTCCTGAATTATGCCACAGGCTATGACGGTTCACCGCTGGAAGAAAAAATGAACATTGAGGCGGGAACGCCTACGGCAGAAGATTTGTACAACGCCTGCGCTTATACGCTTGCGCAGTCCAATGCGCTCGAATCCAAGGTTTCGTTTGATTCGACGGGGGCTTCCCGTATGCCGTATGATTTTTCGGAAATGGTGAAAAAGCTGAACGAGGCGTACGATACGCTGTATGCGGAATATGCGTTTCTTTCCCCGCTGCACACAACGGTAAAACGGATCGCGCTCAGCCGTCCGCTGACCTATACGCATATGTCCGGCTTTTATACGTTTTGGTCGGGCGAGGCCAATGTCAACGTCAATTATCCGGATTTTATCATTGTGTATACCACCGCGCACGAGATGGCGCACCAGCGCGGGATCGCGCCTGAGGATGAGGCCAATTTCATCGCGTTTCTGGCCTGCGCCGCGTCAGACGATCCGTATATCCAGTACTGCGGCTATGCGAATTTGTTTGAATATCTCGGCGGCGCGCTGATTTCGGCGGACGCCGAGCTTTACCGCAGCCAAATCGCGCCGTTTGTCGGGCGCGGGCTTGCCGGCGAATATGCCGCGTATTCCGAGATGTTTGCGCCGTATGCGGACAACGCCGCGGCCGACGTGTCGGACGCGGTGAACAACGCCTATCTTGTGTCGCAGGGACAGACTGCGGGGACGAAGAGCTACGGGCTGGTCGTCGATCTTGCGGCGGCTTATTTGAAAACGCAGTACTGATGCGGTGCCTGTGCGTTGACTTTTTCATCTATTTTCCGCTCTGCGGAATGTGCGGCGGCGCGCGCGGCAATACTTTGGTTTTAGGAGGCGGCATATGAAAAAAAGAAGTCTTGCGCTTTTGCTTGCGTTTTTTCTCGCGCTGTCGCTTTTACCGGGGCTGCATGCGGCCGACAGCCATATTTCCCTGTTTATCGGGGACGGCATATGGGAGGGGGACGCGCGCGCGCCGTTTATTGAGAGCGGCGGACTGCGCCTGATTCCCGTCTCCGCGCTCGGCGCGCTGCCCGGCATGGAGATCACGGTCTCCGAGCGGCTGGGTTCGGTGCTTATTGAGCGCGGGGAGACCTATCTTTCGATCAATCTGGAATCGGGGACCGCCTTGGAATCGGACGGCAGCATATCCGAGCATCCGATATACCGCTATGGCGGGGAACTGTATATTTTGCCGGATAAGGTGTGCGGCGTTTTCGGGCTTACGTTTGAAACCGCCTATGCGGCCGACGGCTTTTTGTCGGCGAGACTCGGCGACGGCACGGAACTGCTCAGCTTTGAGGAATTGCTTTCCGTGTATTCGGGTATTTCGGAGGGGGCCGAAAGCGTTTTCCTGTCGGTTCCGAGCGGGCGGACGGCTTCGGGCGTGTTTATGCACCCCGTGCTTTTGATGCCCACGGCGGGCAGCGTCGGCGCGCTCTGCGAGGCGCTCGGCGCGCATCGGGCGACCTTTGCGCTGGCGCCCGACGATGTGGAAAAATATGCGTCGGCGCTGCCGGCGATTTATGCTGCCGGGCATACGGTCGCCTGGTATATGGATTCGGCCTATGTTTTGGGTGAGCGGCCGTTGAAAACGTTTATCGACGAGATGACGCAGGCCAACACCTATCTGTTTGCGCTGCTCGGAAAGACCGCGCGCGTATACGTTTCGATTGAGCTTTACGCCGTCGTTCCGGAAATCGACGGCTATTATAAAAAATCCTGCCGCATCAATCTGATCGCCGAGGATTTGGAGAATGAACGGGTGGTCAATATGACGCTTTATGATTCTCCGATGTACGGAATTTATAATTTTTCGCTGAGCGGCGACTATGACAGCCGTCGGCTTTACGCGGATTTTTTTCGAAAATTTGACGCATATACCACGCTTGTGTCCATGCCGCTGTCCGAAGCGGCGGCGGGACAGTAACGGTATCGGGGAGGGCATATGGAAAAACAAAAACGGAAGATTTTGATCGTCGAGGACGAAAAAAACATCGCGCTGCTGCTGTCGTTCAATCTGAACAAGGCCGGTTTTGAGACCGAATGCGCATACGACGGCGAGGAGGGACTTCGCCGCGCGCTGCTCGGACAGTATGACATTGTTCTGCTGGATATCATGCTGCCGAAGCTCGACGGTTTTAAGGTTCTCGAGGGGGTGCGGACGCGCAGCGACGTTCCGGTTATCATGGTGACGGCGCGGGACGATGAAAAGGACAAGATCGCGGGGCTCGAAAACGGCGCGGACGATTATATCACAAAGCCTTTCTCGGTGAACGAGGTCATCGCGCGCATTCGGGCGAATATCCGCCGCCATAAGGACGAGGTGATCAGCGCCGACGCGGACGGCAGCGGCGTCCTCAGCGTGCGCGATCTGTCGGTTGACCGCAATCGGTATGTCGCGCGCAAGGGCGACCGTGAGCTTGAGCTTTCCAAAAAGGAATACGATCTGCTGCTCTTTTTGATGCAGAATATCGGCAAGCCCTTTTCGCGCGAAGAACTGCTCGGAAAGGTGTGGGGCTACGGCGATTATATCGGGGATGTAAACACGGTGGACGTCACCGTTTCCCGTCTTCGCAAAAAGCTGGAGGATGACCCCTCCGCGCCTGATTATTTGCTGACCAAGCGCGGCGTGGGTTATTACATCCAATAGGTGTAGTATGTACAGAGGACTGTATTTTAAAATCATTTTGATCCTTGTCCTGTTTATCCTCATTGTCATGAGCGTTGTGGGCGCCGTTCTGGTTTCCAGCGTGCTGAATTACTATAACAATGAATTTTCCGAGCGCATGGAAGAAAATTTCGGCACGGACACGCAGTTGTATATTTATTTGAAAAATGCAATAGAGGACGCCGAGGGGGATGAGTATTCCGTACAGCAGAAAACGATTCTGACCTCGTACAGTTCGCGTCTCGGCATTGATGATTATCGGAATTTTTATATTCTGGATCATGAGGGGCGCTTTTTAGCCGGAAGCGACTCCGCTGGCGGCGGCAGTCTTGCCATGACGCCGAATCTTTTGACCGCGCTTTCCGGCAGTGTCGGAAATGCGCGCAGTCAGGGGTCGGAGTATGCCGATTACGCCGTTCCGGTGCAGGGCGAGGATACTTCCTGCATTATTTACATCAAGGATACGCAGGCCGAGCTTCAGGAGGTCAACTGGATGCTCTTCGCCATCATTTTGCAGGCGCTTTTTGTCGGTCTGATTATCGCGATGACGCTCTCTTTCTTTTTGGCGCGCGCGATTTCGCTGCCGCTCGCGAGACTGACGGAGGGCGTACAGCGCGTCGCGGAGGGCGATTTCCGCGAAAAGATCAGCGTGCATTCCAATGATGAAATCGGTGTGCTGACCGAAAATTTCAACCGGATGAGCAGCATGATCGAGGAGAATCTGGACGAGATCAACGGCGAGCGCGAAAAGCTGGAAACGGTGCTCTCCTGCCTGCGGGACGCGGTTGTGACGTTCGGCGAGGACGGCAAGCTGCTGCAAATCAATTCAGCGGCCGAAAAGCTGTTTGCCGACGTAGACCGCGCGCGCCTGTCGCTCGATTACATTTTCAGCCTGATGCGGTATGACAAGGGAAAGATCGATTTGGATCTTGAGGACAGCGGGGGCGTTCCCGCCGTTGAATATAAGGACTGTGTGTACGAGTTGTATTTCGGAAATATTCGCTACCGTGATACCGCAAGGATGCGCGAGGGCGTGATTTTGGTCATTCACGATGTGACGCAGACCTTTGCGCTCGACCGGAGCCGCAGGGAATTCGTGGCGAACGCTTCACATGAACTGCGCACGCCGCTGACGACGATCCGTATGGTCATTGAGGCGCTGGAATCGGATGAAAGCGTGACCGCAAACGAGACCAACCGCAGCTTTCTTTCCATGGCGGAAACCGAAAGCACGCGCATGGAGATGCTGATTAAGAATTTACTGACGCTCTCCCAGCTTGACAGTCGGACGATGCAGTTCAGTGCGCGCCCGTTCAATATTACCGAGTCTTTGGAATACATCGCCAAGACGCTCGCGGTCAATGCGTCCGCCAAGGGGCATACGCTTACGTTTGAGGGAACGCATGAGCCGGTGACGATTTGCGGAGACAAGATCCGCATCGAGCAGATTATTATCAACATCACGTCCAATGCGATCAAATATACGCCGGACGGCGGAGAAATACGCCTGAGCCTTGCCGACCGGGGAAACACTGTGGACATCGTGATTCGCGATAACGGCGTCGGCATCCCGAAAGCGGATCTTCCGCATCTGTTTGAACGCTTTTACCGGGTGGAAAAGGCGCGCAGCAGCGACAAGGGTGGGACAGGCCTCGGCCTTGCCATTGCCCGGGAATTTGCAAAGGCGCACGGCGGTTCGATTTCGGTGGAAAGCGAGGTCTCAGTTGGGACGACCTTTACCGTAACGCTTCCGAAAGAGGGAAAGCTTTCATAAAGCCGTCTGACTTTTTGCATCAAAACGGAGGAAAACGATGAAATCTTATGTCGGCCGCACAATTGAATATGCAAAGACCGGCGCGATTTTACTGCTTACCGTGACGATGCTGCTGTTTGCCGCGCTGTATATCGGCGGCGCGCAGTTTGCCGCGGGTACGGCGGCGGACACGGCGATCCCGCTGTCCGGCGGCGCGGTGCCTGCCGGCAAAGAATATACTTCCGTGCCGGCTTTATTCGAGCGCGGCCTGCTTTTTGCGGAGTTTGCCGCGGTTTCGGACGGCGCGGGCAGCGCCGGCGCGTTCGGCTTTGAACCGGCGGCGCAGGCCGTTTATTCCTTTGCGCTCCAGGCGGTGCATGACAGCCTTGCCTCCGGCGCCGAGATCACCGAGATCACGGAGGCGGAGTTTTGCGCCGCCGCGGCCGGGCGTCATGTATATCTTCAATTTCCGTCCGCACTGCCGTATCAGATCCTCTATGCGCTGACCGGGGAGGCGGTCTCGGCCGCCAAAGCGGACGCCTTTACGGTGGAACGGCTGTTTCTGCGTGTTTCCGAGGACGGGAAGGCGATTTTGTATACGAGCGGGCGCGGGCAATACCGCTGTGCCGACGCCGGCGCGTGGGTCAGCTTGGTTGAACTCGGCCTGCTTGCGGCCGATGATCGTCTTGCGCCGGTGGAATTTACAGCGTCCGGCATTGCGCTCTGCGAAAAGTCGCCGGCGGTTTATCCGGTATCCCTGACGCGGGGGGGCGCGTTCGGAATGGACAACGCCGCTTACCGTGCGATCTTGTATCTGCTCGGCTACAATCCGGACCGCGCGTCGGCGGCGTATTCATTCGAGACGGTTCGCACGATCGTGGAGCCGCACGGCACGTTTTCGCTTTCCGATACGATGCTGGTTTATTCCGCCGCGAAAGACAGCGGAATTTCCATTGCGGATTTTTTGAGCGCGGCGAAGAGTGAACTGGATGTGGGATTGTACGACGCGCTGGAGGCCGCCGCGCAGATGGCGGAGCGTTTGCGGGAGATTGCGCCGCAGGCGTTCGGCGGCGCGGCAGGCTATTTTGTCAAAGACGTGTATCGGGACGGCGACGCGTATACTGTCATTTTCGGATATGAATTAAATTCTATTGAGATAACCGGCGCGGCGCTCCCCTATTTTGCCAAAATCACGGTGCAAAACGGCCGATTTAAGCGTATAGAGGCGCGCGGACTGCTTTGCACACAGGGAAGCTACCGCAACACGCTTTTTCCGTCCGGCTGGTGTTACCGGTATGCCGCCGACGAAACGGATATTGAGGCGATTCGCCTGATTTATCCGGCGGTTAAAGAGTCGGTCGACGAACGGAATGCTTCGTGGTATATTCGTGAAAGTGAGGCCAAACGTGAACTGGAAACAGGTTAAGACGCTATTGATTCTTGTCCTGGTGGCGGTCAATCTGCTGCTCTTCTATCTGGCCGCGAGATTCTACGCGCAGCGCAATCTGACCTCTGAGGAAACGGCGGTGCGCGCGGTTTCACTGCTGAAAGAGGGCGGCATTGATGTTTCGGCTGATCTGCTCTGTGTAGAGAACGATCAGTCGGACACCTGGTACTGTGAATATATCAAGGACGATTATTTGTATCTGACGGCAACGACGCTGCTCGGCGCAGAACCGTCGCGTGTATATCTTTTGCCCGACGGGCTGCGCGCCGAGGGCGCGGACGGCGCCGTCGCGCGGCTGGGTGATGATTTGAGCGTCCGGTATATTGCCGGGGGAACCGATGCGGAGGAATGGCAGGATGATTTTCATTCTGCAAAAGAGATCAAAAAAGACAGCAGCGCGGAGCAGAAGATTTTGGAAAAGCTGCTTCTTACGGAGTCGGGGGCGTTTTCCGATGCTGTGTTCTATGCGTGCGGAGAGCGGATATTTGTCGAGATCGAGCAGTCGCGGGACGATACGCCCGTGTTTGGGATGAACTGCGTTTTCGGTTTTTCCGGGGGGGAAATGCGCTACGCGGAGGGAAAGTGCTTTTTTATGCGGCCGTCCGATTGGCAGAGCGCACCGATTTTGAATCGGATCAATATACTGTTTAGTGAGAAAGCCAGCGGCATGCGCGGTACAGTATACAAAATGGAACTCTGCTATACGCTCTATGAGAGCGCAAAGGAGAGTCGAATGTATTTTATTCCCGCTTATACCGTGCTGTACGCGGACGGCACGGTTTCAGTCGTCAATGCGCTGAGCGGTGAAAAATATCAGTAGATTTTTGCCGTTTGTCTTTTCAAAGCCGGGTATTTGTGGTATACTAAAAAAGTATGCCTGAAAAATGCTTTGGATTTTTGTATATTACCCTGGGAAAGGAACGGGGGCGCAGCCGCGCCTCCAGAGAGATCTATGGATAAAATCGTAATAAACGGGGGCGCAAAGCTTGCCGGCACCGTGGAAATCAGCGGAGCCAAAAATGCGGCGCTTCCGGTGCTGATCGGCACGGTTCTGACCGGAGAACGGTGCGTGATCGAGAATGTGCCCGAGGTTCTGGACGTGGATCTGACGCTGGAGATCCTGGAGAAAATCGGCGCGCGGGTCAAGCGCGATCATACCACGGTTGAAATCGATACACGGTATGTCCGTCCGGGACTTACGCCCTATGAACTTGTCAACAAGATGCGCGGCTCTACATACTTTATCGGTGCGGAGCTCGGCAGATTTAAATATGCTAAGGTCGGTATGCCCGGCGGCTGTGACTTCGGCCCGCGGCCGATCGATCAGCATATCAAGAGCTTCCGCGCGCTCGGCGCGGAGGTTTCCGGTCTCGGCGGCTACGTTGAGGCTCGCGCGGAACGCCTTTTGGGAAATGAAATCTATTTCGACGCGGTTTCGGTGGGCGCGACGGTCAACGCCATTCTGGCCAGCGTATTTGCCGAGGGAACGACCGTGCTTGAAAACGCCGCGCGCGAGCCGCACATCGTGGATTTGGCCAACTTTTTGAATACATGCGGCGCCAATATCATGGGCGCGGGCACGGATACCATAAAAATTAAGGGCGTGGATGCGCTCCACGGCTGTTCCTATGCGATTATTCCGGACATGATCGAGGCCGGAACGTTTATGTTTGCCGCCGCGGCGACCGGCGGCGAGGTCCAGGTCAATAATGTTATACCAAAGCATCTGGATTCGATTTCCGCAAAGCTTTCCGAAATGGGCGTTGAGGTTGAGGAACTGGACGACGCGATTTTGGTGCGTCGGGACGGCGCTCTGCGTGGGATCAACGTCAAGGCGCTGCCATATCCCGGATTTCCGACCGATATGCAGCCGCAGATGACCGCGCTGCTTTGTCTGGCAAACGGGGACAGTAAGGTGACGGAGGGCGTGTGGGACAACCGGTTCCGGTATGTGGAGGAACTCCGCAAGACCGGCGCCAATATCGATGTCGCGGGCAAGAGCGCGATTGTGCACGGCAACTGCAGTCTGGTTGGTGCGCCGATGCGTTCGGTGGATTTGCGCGCGGGTGCGGCTATGATTATTATGGGACTGGCGATCTCAGGCCGGACCGAGATCACCGATATTCACACCATCGAGCGCGGCTACGACAATATTGTGGAAAAGCTTCGCGCGCTTGGCGCGGACATACGCAAGGTGTCTTTTTAAACGCATTCGGCGATTCAAACGAAGAATAAAAACCTCTGGGATATGCATATGCATATCCCAGAGGTTTTTAGAAGATGTTGTTCAAATTGAAAAATTCCTCAAATTTCCGGGGCTGTGTATTTCAAAGCAGCGCAGACTATAAATAAAGAAGTCTGCAAAAAGGAGGAATTTTAGATGACAGGGAAAAAAGATCCGACGAGAAAAATCTATATTAAGGACGCGCCCCTTGAAGTGCCGTACTGCACCGAACCGAAAAATGCGGGCAGCAATGCATGGACGGGAGCAGCCATGACGGCTGTGCCGGATGACCGCGACCGCCGGGACGGTCCCGGCGGCGAGGATAGCGCCGCGAATAGCCGCCGCACCTGAAAGTTTTTTTGATGATTGTATGCCGCAGGCAGTTTGCCTGCGGCATATGCATTTTTCGCTGACATGCAAACTTCAGCTTTCGGTAAAAAACTGACGGTAGGCTGTCGGCAGCGCGTAGCTTTGTTCGATTTCCTCCCGCGCGACCCATGTGTAGCTGTCCGGCATTGCGCCGCAGTTGATTCCATAGCAGACCATTTCCCAGCGGATATGCGTGAAGATATGCTCTCTATGCATCTCGCTGCGAATCGCCGTCGGGCATACTCCAAGCACTTCGGCTTTGGCCAGCGCCTCATTGACGCTCAGCGCCCCTGTGACGTCGGGCAGCTGCCACAGTCCGGATAAAAGCCCGCGCCCTGACCGTTTGCATAGCGCGATTTTATCGCCGCACTGAAAGAAGAATACCGTGCGTTGTTCTTCGCGTTTGCCTTTTTTCGGCGTCTTTACAGGCAGTTTTTCCGCAATTTTCCTTTGATCCGCCGCGCAGAGCGCGCGGACAGGGCATTCGCCGCAGCGCGGCGACCGGGGGACGCAGACCGTCGCGCCGAGTTCCATCAGGCTTTGCGTAAAATCGCCGCAGCGGCCGGCAGGGTAGAGCGCCGCAAGCTCCGTCGTGATTCTTTTTTTCGCCGCGGGCAGATCGACAGGTTCTTCGCTTGCGGTAAGGCGCGCGTACACGCGCAGTACGTTGCCGTCCACGGCGGGGCGCGGCTCCTCAAAACAGATCGACGAAACAGCGCCCGCCGTATAGTCTCCGATGCCGGGCAGTGCGCGGATTTCTTCATATGCGGACGGAAAGACGCCGCTGTATTTTTGCATAATCAGGCGCGCGGCCTTTTGCAGATTCCGTGCGCGGCTGTAATAGCCGAGTCCCTCCCAAAGTTTGAGCAGCTTTTCTTCTTCGACTTCGGAAAGCGCTTGGATGTCGGGGAGATGGAAGAGAAAGCGCGTATAGTATCCCGTTACCGTTTCTACGCGGGTTTGCTGCAGCATGATTTCTGAAATCCAGACGTGATAGGGCTCCCGGTCGGCGCGCCAGGGCAGCGCGCGGGCGTTTTGCGCATACCAGGGCAAGAGAAGTTCCGGCAGGCGGGAATCAAGGGGCTGCGGCGATGTATTTTTTCGGTTTTGCTTTGTTGTTTTCATATTTCACCGTCTTTTGTATTTTGAATGCTGTGCGTGCCTGTAAAATACAGGCAAAACACAACTGTATATAGTTTAATTGTAGCATAGAAAAGGAAAATCCGCAAGGCCGGCCTGTATTTTGCACGCCTGTTTTCATGCGTTTTCGCGTGTGCGCCTTGCATATTTTCCGGCGGCGCTATATAATGAAAGAAAAGCTCTTTTTGCAATTTTATTGAGATAAAGGACTTGGAGAACTTGTATGGACATTGTGAAAATTCAAAAAGCCGGTACAAAAATGATTGCGCATCGCGGCCACAGCGGTCTTGAACCCGAAAACAGCTGCGCCGCGTTTGCGGCCGCGGCCGCCCATCGCCTGACTGCCGATCGTCCAGAATGAGGCGGCCTATGTGCGTATGCTCGAGAAAATCGGGCGCGACGGCGCAAAAACGGCGCTCGGCGTTCCTTTTCCTGTTTGCGGGAATTGTTTTTGCGGCTTGTTTGATGATTTGCATACCGGCGAAGTCGGCAAATGCGGTGCGCGTTCTGTCGCTCAATGTTTTGAACGATGACACCAAAACCGCGCGGTTTTCTTCCATCGAAGCGGTGATTGATTCGTTGCAGCCGGATATTTTCGGCTTGCAGGAATGCCGCGAGGGCTTTTCTCCGCTGCTTGCGCGGTTTGGGGAGAGGGGATATGCGTCGGCGGTCGGTACGCTGACGGATGATCCGCTGAAAAACACGATCGTAAACTGCGTGCCGGTCTTTTATAATGCCGACCGTTTCACTCTGGTGAGCGGTTCGGCGGGGGCGCGCCGGTTTACCGACAAATATCAGGATTCATGGACGAAATCCATGTGCTACTGCGTCCTTTGCGACAGGGAGACCGGGCAGCGGTTGATTGTGCTGAACGTGCATTTCGCGATTGTCGTTTCCGGCTACGAGGGGGGCATCACGGATGCCGCGGACGGTGTGCGCTGGCGCAGATCCAATGCGGCGGAGGTGCTTTTGCAGATCGAAAGTATGCAAAAGACCTACGGTTTACTGCCGGTCATTTGTCTTGGCGATTTTAACATGCGCGAACCGGAAGCCGGGTATCGGATGCTGCTTTCAAAGCTTGACGACTGCGCGCTGATTGCCGAAGCGTCGCAGCCGCGCCGGGCAAGCTATCACGGTTTTTCGGACGGCGCTCAGTTCGGCGGCTATCCGATCGATCATATTTTCGTAACGCCCGGCGATTTTGCAATTTCAAAATGCAGATTGCTGACCGGGGACATAGGCAAAAACGCTTCCGACCACTATCCGCTGTACGCGGATTTGACTGTGACTGCCGGTTCGGACAGCGGAGCCGTGCCTGGTATGAACGGAGTCCGCCAGCCGCTGATCATTACAGACGCGGCGCGGAGAACGCCGTATGCCGATGCGCTCGAAGGCTTTTCTCTCCTCAATGTCAGCGATGAACCCATTGATTTGAGCCGCATTCTGGTCTGGTACGGCACAGCGGACAGCGGGGAAGCGCTGCGGGAATCGAACGCTTTGGCGGTGGATATGGTCATGCGCCTTGCAGAGAAGCGTGGTGAAGTGATTCTTGCGCCCGGTGAAGCGTGCTTTGTCTGGTGTATTTCTTCCGCGGCTTATAAAAATACGGTGATGACGGATGACGGCGCGGTTTATTTGATTCAAAAGGGGGAGGATGGATTGCCGGTATACCGCACCGATTTGTTTTGTGCCGCGGTGCGGTATCTGCAAAAGGCCGGAACATATACCTGCGCGCCGATAGAAGCAGATACGATGATTCTGCCGCTTGACCGCACGGCGCGGGATGCATTCGGCGCGGACGGCGCGTACCGGAATTTGAGCAAATCCTTTAATTTACAGAATAAGGTTTACCTCCGTCTGTACCTTACCTATGATACGGCTGCGAGCGCTTCGGAGGCGTTCTGCATTGCCGATCTTGACGGCACCGGCAGCGGCACATACGGCCGCGGTTCGGATGTGAAAGTCCATTACGGTACGTTTTCCTATACGCCGCAAAATGATGTCCGGATGAAAACGGCCGCTTTTTATAAAAACGGTTTTCTGTTCGGCAATCTGACCGAAGTGCAGAAAACGCAGTTTTTGCTGCCGGGAACTGTGGCGCGGCTTTTAAAAATGATCCGGGACGGTGGATATGACGCTGCCGAGGATCGAGACGCCGATGGCCGAATCGGTATAAAGGATCTTTTGCGTATTGTACATGCATGTATGTGAGGCGCGCTAAGCAGAAGAAGGGGTTTCGCTTTTGGCCAAACCCCTTCTTGCTTGCGGATGACTGTTGTTTTACGCAGATGAAGCTTCTTTGGTGTTCTCTATCGGCCGCTGTGTGGTCGGAACAGTGTTTTCGGTTGCCGGCGTTGTCGGAAGCGCCGTTTTTGCAGCGTTTTTTACCTTTATCGATGCCATTTGGTGTTCGGATGTACACAACCCTTCTGTTCTGGTTATATCGCAGGCAGTTTTACGGTGCGCGGCGCCGAATAATCATGTGTTTTCAGGGACTGATATTTGGTTAATTTTATCACATGAAAAGGCTGTTTTACGCTGTTCTCTATACGATTTTCTACTTGCATTGTATTGCATAATTATGTTATGATAATATCAACGTAGACCATAAGGTTTTGAGGATGCGGTTGTGAAAATTCTTAACAAAATTCAAAGGAGTTAAGTGAATATGAAAAAAATCTATACCGGCAAAACAAAAGATGTCTTCTCGATGGAAAACGGCAATGTAATGCTCAAGTTTAAAGACGATTGCACCGGAAAAGACGGAAAATTTGATCCCGGTGAAAATGCTGTCGGATTAACAATCGAGGGCATCGGAAAAGAAAACCTTAAAACTTCGGTATATTATTTTGAAATGTTGAGAAAAGCCGGTGTGAAAACCCATTATGTCAGCGCCGATATTGACAATGCGACGATGGAAGTTCTTTCCGCAACAACTTTCGGTCACGGTCTTGAAGTGATTTGCCGCCTTGTTGCGACAGGCAGCTTTATCCGCCGTTACGGCCAATATATTGAGGACGGTACAAAACTTGACGGCGGTTATGTTGAAACCACGTTCAAAGACGACGGCAGAGGCGATCCGCTGGTTACCAAAGATGCGCTTGTTATCCTGGGCGTTATGAGCGCCGAAATGTATGACAGCATGAAAGCCCAGACCCTGAAAATTACAAAGATCATTGCCGACGATCTTGCAAAAAAGGGAATGGAGCTTTACGACATCAAATTTGAGTTCGGTTTCGATAAGAACGGCGAAGTCATTCTGATTGATGAAATCGCAAGCGGCAACATGCGGGTCTACAAGGACGGCAAAATCGTAGATCCGATGGATTTGACCGCGTTGATTCTGGCATAAGGCAGAGACTGCTTTCGATTTGGCGTAAAAGCAAAAATTAAAATAAACTATATAAATTTTTGTCGCAGCCTATCGACAAAGTGAAAAATATAAAGCGTGTATTCAAGACGGAACCGTGTGGCCTTGAATGCATTCTGCGGACGTTCAAGTGCATCCCGCAGCGGGTTTGGCTATCGCGGCCCGCTGTCGAAAAACTTGATTTTCCGACGGTCAGTGACAGAGCCGATGTATATCGGTTCTGTCACATTTTGCTTTTATAGGAGATTGCAGCAAAAAAGCGAGTGCTTATAACGCAAATCCGTTATAAGCACTCGCTATGGCTGGGATGGCTGGGCTCGAACCAGCGAAATGCCAGAGTCAAAGTCTGGTGCCTTACCACTTGGCTACACCCCATCGACGCCGTATTATTTTACCACAGGCTGCGCGCTCTGTCAATAAAATAATGAAGATTTTATTAAAGTGGGGCAAAAGTCTTGAAACCGCACGGATTTTAGTCTATAATAATAGTGGAGTAATTTCCGATTTGATTTTTGATATGTGAACATATGCAAACAGAAATTTTAGGAAAGGGAAGCCGCGTTAGCGGCGGGTGCCCGTTATGATTTTGGATAAAAATAAGAAACAGCAGACGCAGGTGTTCAAAAAAGTAGACATGGACGATGACGGCACACAGGCGATTCTGCTTCAGGTATATACGGCGCTCAGTGAAAAGGGATACGACCCGGTCAACCAGATTGTGGGCTATATTCTTTCCGAGGACCCGACTTATATCACAAATTACAACGGCGCGCGCAGCCTGATCCGCAAAATTGACCGGGACAAGCTGCTCAATACGCTCGTCAAAAAATATCTCGGCGTGGAGTAAACCGTGACGCGGGTTGATTTTGTGCCCGCCGCTCCCTTGGCGGACGGCGGACTTTGTATCGCGCTCGGAATGTTTGACGGGATCCATCTCGGCCATCGTCAGATTCTTGCCGCGGCAAAACGGAAAAGCACCGAACTGGGTTTGCGCGCAGCGGTGCTTATTTTTTCCGCTTCTCCGCACGGCGCGCCGGCAATTTATTCTCTGGACGACCGACTGCGCATGTTCCGCGCGCTTGGTGTGGAAACGGTGCTTATTTATGATTTTGAGGAATTGCGGACATGCTCGGCGGCGGATTTTGTCGATCGTGTGCTGTTTGCGTCCTTAAATGCCCGCGCGGTTTTTGCGGGTTATAATTATCGGTTCGGCGCGGGCGCCGCGGGGGATACCGACTGCCTTGTGAAGCTCTGCGCCGGGCATGGCATTTTCTGTGATGTTGTCGGCGAGGTGGAAGCGTGCGGCGCGCCGGTCAGTTCTACGCGGATCCGGAATCTGCTTTCTGCGGGACAGGTGGAAGAGGCCAACCGGCTTTTGGCTGCGCCGTATCATCTGACGGCGCCGGTGCTGCACGGCAAGGCGCTCGGACGGACGATCGGATTGCCTACCGTCAACCAGTCGTTTGGACGCGGGCAGCTGATTCCGAAGACGGGAATCTATTTTACGAAAACGATTGTGGACGGAAAGGCGTATGCCTCGGTTTCCAATATCGGTGTGCGGCCGACGGTAGAGCAGGATGCTCCGGTAAATCTCGAAACCAATCTGATTGATTTTTCGGAGGACTTGTACGGCTGTACGGTAACCGTTGAATTTTATCATTTTCGCCGAGAGGAACGGCGTTTTGATACGGTTGCGGAGTTGACCCGCGCCATCGGCGCCGACCGGCAGGCGGCATTTGATTATTTTCAAGCAAGGGAGGGACATGTATGAAGAAAATTGCCGCCGTTTTGCTTGCGGCTGTGTTTTGTCTGCCCTTGCTTTTCTTCGCCGCTGCCGCGGAGACGCCGATGAAAAGCATCGCCGAGGAAAGTGTGCCCGATCCCACAGGCGTTTCGGCCGCGGCCGTATACAATCCGGAAAACGATCTTTATATCTATGAATACAATGCGGATACCGTGCTGGCTCCCGCGTCGCTTGTCAAACTGATGACGGCGCTCTGCGCGTACGAAGCGCTTTCGGAACGGCTGGATGAGACGATAACGGTCGAGTACAGCATGATTCGGGACGCCGTCGGGAATCAAGTCGGCTACTATGTGGGCGAGACCGTGCCGATTCGGGATCTGTTTGCCGGTCTGCTTGTGCGCGGCGCAAACGACAGCGCGCTTTTACTTTGTCATGCCGCGGACGGCGGAACGGCGGCGTTTGTGGAGCGAATGAATTTGAAAGCGCAGTCACTCGGCATGACGGATACCGTCCTCAAAAATGCTTCCGGCATGACGGAAGAGGGCATGGTTACAACGGCGCGGGATATGGTAAAGGCCGCGCGCGCTTTTTATGAAGTCGGATTTTTGACCGAACTGTCCGGCGCTGTGAAATATACGATGCCCGCCACGAATAAATACGGGGAGCGGCTGCTGTATAATCGGAATGCGCTGGTGTCTCAGGTTTCGGAGACCGGTTATTTTGACACAAGACTGACGGGACTGAACGCGGGTTCCACTTCCGAAGCGGGATATTGCACTGCGAGCGTCGCCGAAAAGGAGAATTTGACCTATATCATCATTGTGATGGGCGGTCATTTTAATGAGGGCGAAAAAAATCCCGCCTACACGATGGCCTCCGCGCTTTGCGGCTATGCGCTGGAGCAGTTCGGCTATGTGGAAGTTATTTCCGCCGGAAAGCTTGTATGTGAAATCCCGGTGTCCCTGTCGGCCGACGCGGATTATGTTACGCTCGTTCCGGCGGAGTCTCTGACGCTGTATTTGCCGCGTTCACTGGATATAAAGACCGATTTGACCTATGCTTACCGGCTGGAGTATGAGGTGCTCGAAGCGCCGGTTACAGAGGGAGCTGAGGTCGGCGTCTATACAGTTTCAAAAAACGGCCAGAGTCTCGGCAGTGTAAAACTGATTACGAAAAATTCTCTGCCGCGAAGTGATTTTCTGGCGCTTCTTGATTCGATCGACCGCTTCACGCACAGCGTGTTTTTCAAAGCGGCGCTTTTCGCCGCCCTGCTTTTGACCGTTTTGTATTTTGTCATACGCACGATTGTCCGCCGCGCGCGCCGCCGCCGGGGGCGTTATTCGAGAAGGTAAAAACGTCCTGGTTTGGCTTTATCGCGCCATACTTCGGTTTATGCGGCGTATTTTCGCCACTTTCTTCCCCGTATGCCAGAATCTTAGGGGTTACATTTTTGCCCGTTTCAACTTATAATAGTAGTAAGAAACGGGGTGTAGAGATGGAACTGATCCTGATCGGAGCGGATAAGCTGAAAGTCATGCTGACCGAGGAGGATATGAAATTTTATGCGATCGAGTTTGAGCGGTTGGATTACGGAAATACGGAAACCCGCCGCGCGATCTGGAGCATATTAGACGAGGCAAAACGTCAGATTGGCTTTGATGCGGCGCGTGATCGCATTTACATACAGGCATATAAGAATATAACCGGCGGCTGTGAGCTTTTTGTGAGTTGTACGGACACGGGGAAAAAGACGGCGGGAATCAAAAAACTGCTTTATCGGTTTGACAGCATGGATTCTTTGCTGCGCGCCTGCCGTCTGATTTCGGGACGCTATTCGGGCGGAAGCGCGGCTTTCTCCTCGGACGACGGGCGATTCTTTCTGCTTTTGGAGGAAACGGCGCCGCGGCGTTCTTCGCCCGACGCGCTGTCGTCGCTGGAGGAGTTCGGCCGGGCGATGCCCTGCAGAGAGGAATATTTGAGCGAACATGCAAAACTGATTTGCCGCGGCGCGGTCACGCTGCTCGGCAGTTTGAAATGACGCAAATCCGCGATCGAAAAGCAAAGGTCCGTTTGCATTTTGCCGCTTTGCGGCGTTTTATTCCGGCGGCAGACCGCTCAAAATTCGATGCGCAAACTTATATTTTCCAAAGCGGCGGGCATACCGGTGAAATGTATGTCCGCCGCTTTGTTTCATGACGCTTTTTGTATAGTTTTGCGCTTGACTGCGTAAAAATACAGTGGTACAATACTCATTGTTTGAAATTTTTTACAAGGGTACTGGTATTATGGAATATTATGCAATGCTTTTGCCGCTGGCACTGATTCTGGTGCTTTCCAAAACGCTGGCCAAGGGGTGCGCGCGGCTGAATCTGCCTTCTGTTGTCGGTCTGCTTTTGACCGGACTCCTTTTGAGTCTTGTCCGCTACATACCCGGTCAGACCGTTTTGACGGACGGCGCGCTGGAGGGACTCGGTTTTCTTGCCAAAATCGGCGTGATCCTGATTATGTTTGAAACCGGCCTGGAGACCGATTTGCGTCAGGTGCGCGCGGTCGGCGTGCGCGCGGTCATTGTGACGATGGCCGGTGTGGCGGTTCCGATGGGACTCGGCTTTTTGGTGGCTGTGGCCTTTCACGGCGGTTTTGACGGGCTGACGCATGAGGCGCTTGTTTCCTGCCTGTTTTACGGTACGATTTTGACGGCGACTTCGATCAGCGTGACGATTACCGCTCTGCGTGAGATGGGACGCCTGAAGACGAAAGTCGGCAGCATCATTGTCACCGCGGCTGTGCTCGATGACATCATCGGCGTGGTCGTGCTTTCGTTTGTCATCGCCATGAAGGATGCAACGGCGATTGTCGAATCGCCCTATGCGGTTATCGGCAAAATCGTGCTCTTTTTTGCCATCGCGCTTCCGCTCGGAATCCTTTTGAACAAGCTGTTTGATCTTTTGGACAAACGCTTTCCGCATCACCGCCTGATTCCGATTTACAGCCTGGCCATGTGCTTTTTCTTTGCTTACGCGAGCGAGCGGTTTTTCGGCGTTGCGGACATTACCGGCGCATTTGTGGCGGGTCTGATTTTGTCCCGCAACCCGGACAGCAAGTATATCGAGCGGAAATCGGACGTTATGAGCTATATGATTTTTACTCCGGTGTTTTTTGCCAATATTGGGCTGACGATTACCTTTACCGGACTTGGCGGCGAGATGCTCTGGTTCGGCTGCTCCTTTATCCTTGCGGGAATTGTCGGCAAAGTGCTCGGCTGCGGAATTACCGCTAAAATCTGCGGCTGCAGCGGGAAGGATTCTCTGCGTATCGGCCTCGGTATGATGGCGCGCGCCGAGGTGGCGCTGGTCTGCGCGCAGAAAGGCGTGGAAAACGGGATCATCAGTTCTTCGATTATGCCGTTTATTCTGATTTTGATTATTTTGACCAGCCTGCTGACGCCGGTCGCGCTTCGCGCAACGTATAAGCACGAACCGCCCGTCGATGCGGAATCGTAATATAACTTTTTTGCATCGGCAGCGGAGATACATTCATGGAATTTTTGTTTGCAAGGCGGCGCATGTCCGCTTTGCAAACAGATTTTATGGATGTTTTTTTATTTGCGGTTTTCACTGTATCGATAAGCTGAAAGACCGCGCTTCGGCACGATTTTTTTTCGTGAATACCGATTCAAAAACAGAAATTCCCCTGCATATAACGGGTAAAATTGGAAAAAATATCTGCGAGGTGATTCTATGCGCGGATGTCAGAGACAGATTATTATGCTGAAAGGGACCGAGTCGCAGATTTTTGACGAGGCCTATTTCCTTTTGCGAAAAGATTTTGAGGGAAAATCCCGCGATGATGACGAGATTATACGCGAGGCGCAGCGTATTGTGGACAGAAATACGACCCGCCGCCGCCGTCCGTTCGAGCGTTCGCGGCTGATTCCGTTTCTTTGCGGTTTCTTTTGCTGCGCGGCGCTTTGGCTGATTTTTACAGTTTTATGAAGATTGTATTGCAAAACGCATTCGTTTGTTGTATAATAATAGAGTCGTGATGATGAACGGTTAACGAAATGAAGATGCTTCCCGCCTTTCTCTTGCCGGCGGGGTTCGCTTCATTTTTTCAGCGAGAACTTGCGTTTTTCGCTGAAAATGCTTCATGACGGGGCGTGCCCCTGATTGAAACGCTGTGTAAAGCGTCCGCCTGTGCGTTCCGCGTGCGCTCCGCAGCAGAATACGATTCCGCCAAAGCGCGGCCTTGCCTGTCCGAGGACAGTTTTGTTTTTATACCATTTTTAGAAGGAGATTTTATGTCAAATAACAATAGCAAAAATACAGCCGATGCAGGTGCACCGGTTGTTTTACAGCCGTCCGAAAAGACGGCGCAGCCGCCGCGGAAACGGAGACCGCAGATACGTCCGGGTGCAAGAGCGGCTGTAAAGCCGGAGACCAAGCGGACAAAGGAATCCGCTTTGGCAGCGGCACAGACCGCGTCGGCCGAGCGTGCGCGAAATGTTCGGAGCAGGCAGCAGCGCAGCAGTGCGGAACCAAAAGGAAAACTGCGCGTAGCCAGTCTCGGCGGGCTGCACGAAATCGGAAAAAATATGACGCTGATCGAATACGGCGACGATATCGTGATTGTGGACTGCGGCATCGCGTTCCCCGACGAGGATATGCTGGGAATCGATCTGGTCATACCCGATATTACCTATCTTGAAAAAAACAAAGAGAAAATACGCGGTATCCTGCTCACGCACGGGCATGAGGATCACATCGGTTCTCTGCCGTATGTGCTGCGCACGATTTCACCCGAGGTGTACGGCACGCGCTTGACGCTCGGTATTGTGGAAAAGAAGCTCTCCGAGCATTCTCTGCCGGTTACACCGAAGCTGATTCCGGTATCGGCGG
>OLGD01001561.1_pt1 | contig 32701 bp, 29 predicted proteins | sample 1605311 | NCBI WGS metagenome assembly OLGD01 (sample SAMEA3888917, study PRJEB22519) | human gut metagenome | biome: human gut; feature: human-associated habitat; material: faeces | place: Denmark | collected 2010
ACCCTCCAGCGGTTAGATTTGTGATGCTGCATCCACAGTGCACCTTACTTTTGTAGCCTTGTTCCACATAAACCGTCTGGCGGTATTTAACTGATTAACAAAAGTGTAAGGGGCTGTGGTTGGAACCTTTCTGGAACCATCTTGTGGTAGGAGGCACACACCAATCCACAGCATCCCTTACAGTGTAGCACAGCCCTTGGAGAGGGGCTCTAATAACTACTACTCTATAATACAAGGAGGCACAGACTATGCGGGTTACAAAGGAGCCGGAAGTACGCAAGCAAGAGATTTTAGATACTGCCCTCAAACTGTTCGGAGAAAATGGGTATGAAAAAACCTCAATGACAGATATCGCAAAAGCAATCGGTGTGGCACAGGGCCTATGCTATCGCTATTTTCCGTCCAAAGAGGCGCTGTTTGACAGTGCGCTTGAACAATATGCAGATATCCTGGTGGAGCAATTTGTAGGCTCTGAAAAGGACGATCACAAGACCTTGCGGCAGATCATTGAAGATATGCCTTCCACGATGGAAGAACGGGACACAAAATACTATTCTGCTTTTCATGGAATGGAAAATAAGAAATTCCACAATCAACTTTCTCTCAAAGTATGTGAGAAGCTGGTTCCGCTCGTTGAAGAATTGTTGCAGCGCGCTAGAGATAAGGGAGAAATCCACTTTGATGATTTACGGGCAGCTGCGATGTTTTGCGTATACGGGCAGCTTGGTATCCTGCTGGCAGACGATTTAACACAAGAAGATAAGGCAAAAAAGATTCGTAAATTTCTTATATTTGCCCTTCACCTTTGATAATCCCCCGTTTTGGACGGGGGATTATCAAAGGCACAATAATGAATAATATTCATTCAATCGTTTAGAAAGGTGATTATCATGCCAACCAAAATCGACTTTATAGGCGGAAACACAAAGCGTTGCCTTATGGCGATGGCGCTCCCGATGATTGCCGCCATGTTCCTTAATATGATGTATAACCTGGTGGACAGCCTGTGGATCGGAAACCTGCTGGGAGAAACAGCCTATGCTGCGTTGACAAACTCTACCCCCATCATTCTGATCCTGACCTCTGTTGCGATGGGCGCGACCAACGGTGTATCAATTCTGATCTCCCAGGCGGTTGGCGCAAAGGACAAGAAAAAAACAGAGAGTTTGATTGCCACATCCTTCTGCGTTGCTGTAGTTTTCTCCCTCCTTGTGACGATTCTGCTTGAGGTGTTTCTTCCTGCAATTTTGAGGGCTTTGAATACTCCGGCTGAAACTTATGACATGGCATATAGCTATCTGGCAATCTATATCCTCGGATATTTGGCGGTCTATCTCTATCTTTATTTTACCGCCGTTTTGCGGAGCTTTGGCAATTCCATGTTTCAAGCAACAGCCATGCTGGTGTCAACAATTTTGAACGCGATCCTCGATCCTATTTTTATTCACTTCATCGGATTTCACGGTGCGGCGATTGCCACCCTGCTTTCTCAGGTGATCTGTCTGCTGTTTATGCTGATTTATCTGAAAAAGAAAAAGCTGTTTTCGTTCAAAATCTCTGCATTTGATAAGAGCGAAGTGCTGCCATTGATTCAGAAGGCGATTCCCTCTGTTATTCAGCAGAGTATTCCGGCCATCAGTACGACGTTCCTCACCGCACTTGTCAGCACTTATAGCGTTACCGCAATCGCAGCTTATGGAGTAACGGGAAAGCTGGAAACCATCCTGTTTTATCCGGCAATGGCATTGAACATGGTCTTGACTACCATTATCGGACAATGTGTCGGCGGCGCACGTTATGACCGGGCCAAAGATTATTTGAAGTGTGCATTGGGGTACGGCTGTGGCCTGCTCGTCATCCTTTCTGTTTTGGTGGTTGGGTTTTCGAAACAGCTTTCCGACCTATTCGTTAAGAGCGAGGCTGTGGCGGCCATTGTCGGGACTTATTTTCTGATCGTCAGCGTTGGATATATTCTAAATACGGTTACAAACTGCTGCCTTGGTGCTCTGAACGGTATGGGAAAACCATCAAAAAGTATGTTTCTCATGATTTTTTATTATATCATTGTTCGGATGCCCCTGGCATATCTGCTCTCCTATTTGGGCTTTGGCCTAAATGGAATTTGGTTTGCCGTACTGGTCAGTCATGTGGTGGCCAGTGTTGCGGCTTTTACAACAAACCTTCTAAATAAAAAGATGATAGATGCCACCCCAGCAGAGATAACATAACTCAATGCGAAAGAATAGAGGTGAACAGCATGGAGGAGATTATTGTCATCCGGGCAGCAGATCCAGACGGCAGTGTATTCAAGACCGTCGTAGATGCACTGAAGGACAAGAGAACGAAAGTGGTCCATGTCCCTGCCCCGGTCTTCTCCGTGTTGCGCATCGGAGAGCTGGAGATCCATCATGAGTACCGCAGGGTGTTCGTGGCCGGCAGGGAAGTGCAGCTCAACCACGGGGAATACGCCATGCTTACCTGTATGGCCAGTTCACCAGGGCAAGTGTTCTCAAAGGCACAACTCTATGCGGCGGCTTGGGGAGAGGAGTATCTGGCTGGGACCACATCGGTGGAGAATATTATCTGGCGTTTGAGGAAGAAGTTGGAGGGGGACTCCAAGCATCTGGCATACATAAAAACGGTGGTGGGAGCGGGCTATAAAATAGAGATTGCCTGCGGGAAATCAGGATAGGAAGATTAAAAGAAAGGAAAGGAACTGGAAACTGCCAGCCCCTTGATGGGCGGCTGCCTCCAGTTCCTTTTGATGTTTCATCACCGGCGTCCGACTTTCCGAAACTCCCCCGGCAGCAGCCCGGTGCTCTTCCGAAACAGCTCCGCAAAGCGGCTGGAGGTGGAGTAGCCCACGGTCTGGGCGATCTGGCCGATGGATAAGTCGGTGTTGGTCAGCAGGTACTCCGCCTGGCTCATGCGGCGCTGCTGGATGTACTCCGTGATGGTGCAGTCGTAAACCTTTTTGAAACTGCTCTTGAGTTTCGTGGTCCCCATGCAGGCGATCTGCGTCAACCGCTCCGTGGGTATTTCCGCCGCATAGTGGTCGCTCAGATAGGCGGCTACGGTCTGGATGCGCTCCAGATCCGACTGGGATAACTTGCTGGGGACTACCGGCCGTTTCTTCTGATACTCCACCACAAGGGACAGGGCCTCTGTCACCTTGCTCTCATAGAACAGCTTGGCGGCGATCCCATCCCCGCGGTAGTTCTGAAGTTCCGAAAGGAGCCGGGACATCTCCGGGAAATCGGTGGTCTGGTCGATTTTCCGGAATGCCTCCACCGGATTGCGGTATTCCTCCGGGTACTGCCTTTTGAGGTAGTCCTCATAGTAGGCCGGCATGATCTCGATGCCGATGGAGTGGATGGGGATGTTCTTGTGGATCAGGACCTGGTACGGTTCATACCCGCCGATATAGGTCTTGATGCACCCGGCGGACAGCCGGCGGTAGGGCGCCAGTTCCTCCCCGGAGATGGAATCATAGCGGGTGATGCTCAGGCACTCCGGCAGGGAGAACTCCAGCAGGGAGTCCTCATGGAAGGAGAAGTTGTGGATCTTGATGTCGTAGAGATCCTTCTGGCCATAGGTCCAGTAGGAACCCTCGCCGATTTCCGGGGACAGCTTCCAGCAAAGGCCCAAAGCCCCATACTGATGATCGTCGGGATCAGGGGTAAAACCGTGGCCCTTCAGCATGGATACATAGTATGGCTCTATGATTTCAGGCATGACAAAAGACTCGCCTCCTGTTTACAACGATTGGGCGAACTTTTGCAACGATAAGACGAACATCGTCTCAAACGCTTGCAAGGCGACCGAACCGCGTGTACTGTATAGGCGATGGTTAGCCGACTCTAACCGAATGGTAGCATATCACATGCGAAAAGTCAACACGTTATGAAACAGGAGGAGAACAATGAGCAATCAAGTCAATTCGCTGAAGAAAGGTCTGACGGTCAAGGATCTGGTGACTACGGGCATATTCAGCGCCATTTTCTTTGTGTTTACCCTGGTCGGTGGACTTCCATTCGCTCCGAACCCGGTTTTGACCTTTTATATGCCCATGGGGGCGGCGCTGCTGTGCGGCCCCATCTATCTGCTGATGGTGGCCAAAGTGCAGAAACGGTGGAGCGTTACGATCCTTGGCATTATTATGGGAATCATCTGGTTTACCACGGGGATGCACTGGGCGTTCTCCCTGGGGTACATCGGCATGGGTATCATCGCGGATCTTGTAGCCGGCGCTGGACATTACCGCAACAAGGCCATCAACCTGCTGTCCTACATGCTGATCTCCCTGGGCGGCATCTACACCTATGTGGTATTCTTTATCGACCCGGAGGGCTGGGCCAGCACCATGCTGGATAACGGCACGGAGCAGTCCTACATTGACACCATGAGCGCCTCCGCCCCATCTTGGCTGCTGGCGGTCATCATCATCGGTACGCTGGTCATCGCGGCCTTCAGCGGGTGGGTCGGCGGCAAGATGCTGAAGAAGCAGTTCGAGAAGGCTGGGATCACCGCATGAACGGCGGAACATCCCCACGGCAAAGACTCTGGCTGGATCCAAGGACGAAAATCCTGCTGCTCCTGCTCTGCATCCTCTCCGCCATGATGGCCCCGTCCCTGTACTATGAGCTGGGACTCGTGGTGCTGATCGGGCTGTTTGGCGCCTGCTGCGGAAAGTGGAAGTACGCCTGGAAGGGCGCGGCGTTCTACGGGCTGATCGTCCTGCTCACCTTCTGGATCATGGATACCATGACCGGGACCTGGCGCACCATGTTCATCGCATTCCTCGGCCTGTTCCACAAGGTGTACCCCTGCGGGATGCTGTCAGGCATCGTCATCTCCACCACTAAGGTCAGCGAGTTTTTGTCAGCCATGAACCGTGTCCATGCGCCGAAAAATCTGGTGATCCCGCTGGCGGTCATGCTCCGCTATATCCCCACCATTCAGGAGGACTGGCGGTTCATCAAGGACGCCATGCGGCTGCGGGACGTGTCGCCTTCCCTGAAAGGGCTATTGACCCATCCCGGCATGACCGTGGAGTGCATCTATGTCCCGCTGATGATGGCGGCGTCCAAGGCGGCGGATGAGCTGTCCATCGCCTCCATCACCCGGGGGATCGAGAACCCAAAGCCTCGAACCTGCCTGGTGCAGATCCGCATGGGGGCGGCGGATGTGCTGGCAATCCTCTGTTTTGGCGCCTTTTTCGCGGCGGGCCTCTATGGGAAGGGGGTGTTTGGATGATCGAACTGAAACAGGTATCCTTCACCTATCAGGGGCAGGAGCATGATGGCCTCCGGGACATTGACCTGACCATCGCGGATGGGGAGTGTGTCCTGCTCTGTGGGCGCAGCGGATGCGGCAAGACCACCATCACAAGACTGGTGAACGGGCTGATCCCCCAGTTCTATGCAGGTGACTTGACCGGCAACGTGCGGGTGGATGGACAGGAGATCAGCAGCCTCCCCATGTACCAGATCGCCGCCAAGGTGGGGTCAGTGTTCCAGAATCCCAGAACGCAGTTTTTCAACGTGGACACGGACAGCGAGATCGCCTTCGGCATCGAGAATGAGGCCCGGCCGCCCCGGGAACTGGCGGAGCGCGTGGAGCAGACGACGGAAGACCTGCACATCCGGAGTCTCCGCGGCCGCAATATCTTCGAGCTGTCCGGCGGGGAAAAGCAGAAGATCGCATTCGCATCCGTCTACGCCATGAACCCGGAGATCTATCTGTTGGATGAACCATCTTCTAACCTGGACATGACCTCCATCCAAGAGTTGCGGGAGCATCTGCGGCTGGTCAAGGGCCAGGGCAAGACCATCCTGATTGCGGAGCACCGGCTCTATTACCTGATGGATATTGCGGACCGGATCGTGTATCTGGACCGGGGAGAGATCAAAGGGATCTTCACACCGGAAGAGTTCCGGCAGCTGTCCCAGGGACAGCGGGAACAGATGGGGCTGCGGGCCACGGATCTGATGGATGTCCTCCCGCCGCCCGGCCATGCTCCGGTCCGGGGATCGGTGCTGTCGTTGAACGATGTCTCCCTGCGCTATAAGAGGCGCACCATCCTTCACGGGATCGGCCTTTCCGCCGGAAGGGGAGAGGTCATCGGCGTAGTGGGCCACAATGGGGCCGGAAAGACCACATTCTCTCGGGCCCTGTGCGGGCTCCACAAGGACTGTGACGGTCAGTTCCAGTGGGACGACAGGCCAATGGAGCGCAGGGACCGGCTCAAGCAATCCTACATGGTGATGCAGGACGTAAACTACGAGCTGTTTGCCGAGAGCGTGGAGGCGGAGTGCTCCTTCGGCATCCGGAACCCGGACAAAGCCTTGGTAGACGCTACCCTGGAGGAACTGGGGCTGGCCCCATACCGGGAGCGCCACCCCAATACCCTGTCCGGCGGGCAAAAACAGCGGGTGGCCGTAGCCGTCAGCATGATCTGCGGAAAGGATCTGCTGGTATTCGATGAACCCACCAGCGGCCTGGACTTTGACAGCATGACCCAGGTAGCGGGGCTGATCCGCCGCTTGTCCGACATGGGAAAGGTCATCTTCATCGTCACCCACGACTTTGAATTTGTCTGCCGCACTTGCTCCCGGGTCCTGCATTTTGACGAGGGCGAGATGCCCGATGATGTACCCGTTATCATGGAAGCCCTCCCGAAATTGAGAGAGCTGTTCTCTGTTTCAAATGAAAAGGAGAGGTGACCGATGAAACAGAAAAAAGTCAACCGCGTGGCCCTGCTGCTCCACTGGGCGGGGGAGCAGAAGGTCTGGCTGTTTCTGGCAGTCTTTTTGTCAGCGGCCGGAGGGCTGTGCATTGTTGTCCCCTATATGGGGATCTATCAGCTGATGGACGCCGCCTTCAACGGAACCTGTACCAGGGAACTGGTGGTGCGGATCGTGGCAATGATCGCGGCGGCGGTGACTCTGCGCTTTGTGCTGTTCGGCGGCTCCGGGGTGGCGGCCCACAAGGGCGCCTACGGGGCGCTGTTCAAGGTGCGCTGCATGGTGGCGGAGCACATGGCCCGGGCGCCCCTGGGCGCTCTGAATGAGCGGCGCACCGGGGACATCAAGACGGTGCTGAACGAGGATATTGAGAAACTGGAACTGTTTTTGGCCCACAACCTGCCGGATTTGGTGTGCTATCTGGTGGGGCCGGTGGTGGTTTTCGCCTATCTGATGACCGTCAATATCCCCCTGGCGCTGGTTTCTCTGGTGCCGCTGGTCCTGGCCGTGGCTGTGTTGGGGATCATGTTCCGCAATACGGATGACCTGATGGACCGTGCCAACCGCTCCATCAGCACCTTGAACTCCGTCGTGATCGAGTATATCAACGGCATGAAGCTGATCAAAGCCTATAACATGGGGAGCAAGTCCTTTCAAAAGTTTTCCTCCGCCATCCACGAGGAAAACGCCATGTGGAATGAGACGTCCCGGCGGATGGGGCCGCCCTATGCGTCCTTTGTGGTCATTATCGAGTGCGGCATGCTGCTGATCGTGCCCCTGGGCGGGATGTTTTTCCTGAGAGGCTCCCTGACGGCCAGCGCCTTTCTGCTGTTCCTCTATGTGGGTTCCCTGTACCTGACAGAGATCCGGCCCCTTCAGGAACTGGGGACAAACTTCGCCAATGTGCTGGGCGCCGTCACCAAGGCAAAGGAGATCCTGGACATCCCTGTCTATCAGGGCGGGAGCGACTTCCCCGAAAGCCACGACATTGAACTGCGGAATGTGCGGTTTTCCTATGACGGCAAGACCGACGTGCTGCAGGGCGTCAACCTGAAGATCAAGGACGGGGAGCGTATGGCCCTGGTGGGGCGGTCCGGCGCCGGCAAGAGCACCATCATTGAACTGGTTTCCCGGTTCTATGATGTGCAGGAGGGCGAGGTGCTGATTGGCGGGAAAAATGTGAAGGAGCTGGACTACGACACCATTCTGAAAAACGTGGCCATCGTGTTCCAGAAGACCTTCCTGACCCGGGACAGCGTTTTGGAGAACATCCGCATGGGAAGCAGCGCCAGTCTGGAGGAGGTGCGGGCTGCCGCGAAAGAGGCCCAGATCGACGACTTTATCATGTCCCTGCCGGACGGCTACGACACCAAGGTGGGCAGCTTCGGTTCCCGCTTCTCCGGCGGCGAAAAGCAGCGCATCGCCATCGCCCGGGCCATCCTGAAAAATGCCCCGATTCTGATTTTGGACGAGGCCACCAGCGCCTCCGACCCGGAAAATCAAATGGAGATCGACAAGGCCATCCAGAACCTCTGCAAGGGCAAGACCGTCATTGTGGTGGCCCACCGGCTCAGTGCCCTGAAACTGTGCGACCGGGTGGCCGTGGTGGAGAACCACACGATTACCAGCGTGGGCACCCATGAGGAGGTTCGTCGAAAGAACGCCTACTACCGGAAAGCATGGGAGGACTATGAAAAGGCCCGGAACATCACCTATCAGCTGGAAGGGGGCGAGGGCAATGCGTGAGCACAATGTGAATGGCTCCGAAGGGGCCAGAGAGGGCGGCCTGGGCCACGAGGTATTGAAGAAGAATCGGAATTTCTATATCGGCGTTGCGGGGACCGTGCTGGAGGGCATGCTCTCCGGCAGCCTCTTCATGCTGCTCTATGCGGTGATGCAGTTCTTGTGGGCTGGTCGGTTCGACATGAACCGGGCCTTGTTGCTGACCGGGTTGATTGCAGGGATCTTCCTGCTCCGTATCCTGATTTACAGTTATGGCTACACCAAGGCCCAGATCGGCGGCGCGGAGGTCAGCAAAAACATCCGCCTCTTCATGGGTGACCACCTCAAGCGTATCCCGCTGTCCCGATTTACCCAGGGGCAGACCGGCGACTACATCAACACCATCACCAGCGACGTCAACAACTATGAAAAGATTTTGACCCATAAGATCGGGGACCTGGCGAAGAGCTTCGCTCTGTCCATCATGCTGATCGTGTTTGTCATGACCGTCTACGTCCCTGCGGGACTGATCCTGCTGGCGGCTGATCTGCTGCTGATCCCCGGCCTGTGGCTATCCTTCCGCATGGTGCGGAAATACGGTCAGGAGAAGAACGACATCTGCGCGGAGAATGTCAGCAGCATTGTGGAGTATGTATCCGGTATCCAGACCTTCCGGGCCTACGGTGTGGGCGGCCTGAAGAATAGAACCGTCATTGACGCCATGCGGGCATTCTGCCGCATCAGCTATGTGTATGAGGCCAAGGTGCTCCCGGTGGGGGCGGGACTGAGCATCCTGACCTGGCTGGCCTGCCCGCTGGTCATCTGGGCAGCGTATGCGCCATGGGCGGCCGGGACACTGGATACCGTGTCCTACCTGCTGATCTGCATGCTGCCCCTGTTCTGCGCGAAGCTGGCCAACACCATCTTTGTGGACCTCACCAGCTACAAAAACCTGATGATCTCCAAAAGCAAAATCCTGGGCGTTATGAAGGAGCCGGAGGAGAGCGGCAGCATGGAGCTGTTCCAGACGGATACCCATGAGATCACCTTTGACCATGTGGATTTTGCGTATGTCCCCGGAGAGCCTGTGCTGAAACAAGCCACATTTACGGTGCCAGACCAGAAGCTCACCGCCATCGTGGGGGACTCCGGCTCCGGCAAATCCACCATCCTGAACCTGATCGCCAAATACTATGAGCCGAGCGGCGGCGCCATATCCATCGGCGGCAGGCCCACGGGCCGTGTGGCGGCAGAGCGGGTGCTGGAGCAGATCTCCATGGTGGATCAGGATGTGTTCCTCTTTGATGACACCATCCGGGACAATATCCGCCACGCACGCCCTGATGCCACCGATGGGGAAATCGAGGCGGCTTGCCGGGAGGCCAACTGCGACGGCTTTATCCGCAGCATGGAGAAGGGCTATGATACCCCCACAGGGGAGAATGGTAATCTGCTCTCCGGCGGCGAGCGCCAGCGCATCTCTATTGCCCGGGCCATTTTGAAGAACAGTCCCATTCTGCTGCTGGACGAGGCCACGGCGTCCCTGGATATTGAGAACGAACTGGCAGTGAAACAGGCGATTGCAAACTTGCTCAAGGAGAAAAAGACCGTGGTGATGATCGCCCACACCCTGTCTATTGTCAAGAATGCGGACCAGGTTTTGGTGGTAGCAGACGGGAAGATCGCAGAGGCCGGTACCCATGAGGAGCTGCTGGCCAAGAACGGGAAGTACGCGGCCATGTGGCAGGCAGAGCAAAAAATATCCGCCTGAGGGGAGGACGCCATGAAACTCCACGCATCTGGAGAGGATTACCTGGAGGCCATTCTGGTGCTCCAAAGGCAGAAAGGCATGGTGCGCTCTGTAGATGTGGCCCGGCACCTGGAGGTCACAAAGCCCAGTGTCTGCAATGCGGTGGCGACCCTGCGGGACGGAGGCTTTCTTACGATGGATGAGGGCTATTTTCTGCATCTCACCGATGTAGGGCGAGAAGTGGCGGAGCAGATCTATGAAAAGCATCGGTTCTTTACCGACCGGCTGATTGCCGCTGGCGTGGACCCGGAAACAGCTGAACGGGACGCCTGCCGGATCGAGCACGTCATCAGTGATGAAAGTTTCGAGAGGCTGAAAGCTGTCGCGAAACCAGAATCGTAAGCACAGAAAAGGGAGGAGGCCGTGCAGGCGGCCGCCTCCCTTTGCCATTGGGGGTGAAATCGTGGATGAAATCATCGTTATCCGGGCCGCCGACCCGGACGGCAGCGTGTTCCAGGCTGTCATGGACGCGCTGAATGGCAAAAGGGCGGAGGTGGTCAGCATCGCTGCCCCGGTTGCCCCCGTGCTGCGTATCAGAGAGCTGGAGATCTATCACAAGCACCGGCGCGTGTTCATGGCAGGCAAGGAAGTACACCTCAACCATGGAGAATACACCATGCTTTACTGCATGGCCAACCGACCTGGGCAGGTACTCTCCAAAGCGCAGCTCTATGAGGCCGCTTGGGGAGAGGAATATCTGCACGGGACGAACTCTGTGGAGAATACCATCTGACGGCTGCGAAGAAAGTTGGAGGAGGAACCCAGGCATCCGGCATACATCAAGACGGTGGTGGGGATGGGCTATAAAATAGACATTGATGGCGAAGAGCAGGAAATTAAAAATGGAATATAGCAGATAGCTGAGGCAGAGCCTGAAGGATGTTCCGGTCAACCGGCTTATGTGAAAACGGCGGCTCGCGTCACAATTACTGGATCAACGCCAGGCTGCGCAAGATTGTTGCAGCCTGGCGCTGATTTTTCATAAAGATTTACAGCGACCACTTGCCGGCCTCGGCCCTTTGAGTTACAAAGTTCCGGTAGATGCCCTCCTGGCCGATCAGCTCCCCGTGGGTGCCTCGCTGGACGATGCGGCCCTGATCCAGCACCAGGATCTGGTCGGCGCTGCGGACGGTTTTCAGCCGGTGGGCGATCATCAGCACGGTCTTCTCCCGGGTCAAAGCCTCCATGGCCTTTTGAAGCTGGTCCTCGTTCTCCGGGTCCACGTTGGCGGTGGCCTCGTCGAAGATGACGATGGGAGCATCCTTCAGCAGACACCGGGCAATGGAGATCCGCTGCTTCTCACCACCAGACAGGGTAGCCCCGCTCTCACCGATGACCGTGTCATACCCTTCCGGCAGGGCGGAGATGAAGTCATGGCAGCAGGCCTTCTTTGCCGCATCCATCACCTGCTCGTGGGTAGCATTGGGACAGCCGAACTTGATGTTATTCTCAATGGTGTCGTGGAAGAGATACACTCGCTGGAACACCATGCTCACCTGATCCATCAGGGATTCTAACGTGTATTCCCGCACATCCCGGCCGCCGATGGCGACCCGGCCGCCCTCCACGTCCCAGAACCGGGCGATCAGGTTGCAGAGGGTGGTCTTGCCGGAGCCCGAGGGCCCTACGATGGCGGTGGTGGTCCTGTCCGGGATGGTGAGGGACACATCCTTCAGGATGGGCCGGCTGCCGTAGGAGAAGTCCACATGGTCGAACACGATGTCGTGGGAGTCCGGATGGAGCGCCGCGCCGTCCTGGTCCATCTCAGGGATGCCGTCCACCTGGTTGGCGTGGTCGATGGAGCTGCCCACCAGGCGCAGGGCGGACACGCCGCTGCCCGCGGACTGGATCTGGGAGAAGATCAAGAAGGAAATGATCACGGACATCAGGGCATTGGCCAGTGTCAGACCGCCACTCAGATACAGCCACACAGCGGCCGCCAGGATCACCACGCTGAACAGGTGGAGGGCCATTTCCTGAGCCCAGATGAAGGGAGTGAACAGTTTTTCCACTGCCAGATTGTTGCTGCGGCTGTCCTCCAGGGCCTGACGAACCCGTTTGTCCCCCTTGCCGGTGAGGTTGAAGGATTTGATGACACTCATGCCCTGGAGCTGCTCCAGCACCGCCTCCACCAGCCGGGCCTCGTCCCGCTGGCGCTTGGGGGCGATTTTAGCGGACTGTTTTTCCATGCGGGAGAGGAGCAGCAGGTACAGCGCCATTCCAGCCAAGGCCAGCAGGCCAATGCGCCAGTCCCAGAACAGGACACACAGCAGCATGACGGCGGAGTTGATGAGCCCGCCCAGGATGGTGACCAGCACCATGGCCCCGGCGCTCTCCACCTCGTCCAGGACGGTGGTGGCGATGCCGGTGAGTTCCCCCAGGCTTTGGTCGTTGAAATAGCCCATAGGGATGCGCTTGAGCTTATCGCCCATGCTTAGGCGCTTGTTGGCCGCCATGAAATACCCGGCGTGGGTCTGCTGGAGCTGACTGAACCGATTCATGATCGCCCGCCCCAGAATACTGACCAGCAGCAAGGCCAGGGCCTCCCAGGCCGGGGCGGCAGAAGTGGAACCGTCCACCAGAGCCAGGACCACCACATAGATGGCTCCTATCTGGAACATGTGGAAGATGGCATAAAAGAACCCCAGTACCATAGACTTGCGGATATTGCCCTGCTCTTCACCGGCAAAGCGCCAGATCTTTCTCAAAACCTCGATCATGCCTGCTCTCCCTCCTTTACACCCATGTGAGCCTGCCACATCTCACGATAGAGGGGGCAGGTTTCCAAAAGTTTCTCATGCTTGCCAGTGGCCTCGATGCGGCCGCCGTTCACCACCACGATCTGGTCTGCGCCAGTGATGGTGCTCAGACGGTGGGCAATGACCAGAACCGTCTTGCCCGCCACCAACTGGCCCACTGCACGCTGGACCAGGGCCTCGTTTTCCGGGTCGATGTAGGCGGTGGCCTCGTCCAGCACCACGATGGGAGCGTCCTTCAGCATAGCCCGGGCGATGGCTATGCGCTGCCGCTCGCCGCCGGAGAGGTGGGCGCCGCCTCCGCCCACGATGGTGTCATAGCCCTGTTCCAGGGCCCGAATGAAATCGTCGCACCCGGCGGCCTTCGCCACAGCCTCCACCTCCTGGTCGGCGGCATTGGGGCGGCCCATACGGATGTTCTCCCGGACGCTCTCGTCAAAGAGGTAGTTGTCCTGGGACACAAAGGCCACCTGGTCATAGAGCTGGGGCAGCGGGATTTTCTTCAGATCCTGCCCGCCCAGGGTGATGGTACCGGCGGACACATCCCAGAACCCGGCGATTAGCTTGGCGATGGTGGACTTGCCGGAGCCGGAAGGGCCCACAAAGGCGGTCATGGTGCCGGAAGGGATGGTGAGGGACACATCGTGGAGGACCTCCTTGTCCGCGTGATAGCCAAAGGACACATGGGAGAGCCGAATTTCCCGCCCCTGAAACTGCACCGGGGCATTCCCGTGGTCCTGCTCCTGGCCGTTCAAAATCTCGTCCACCGAGCCCACGATGGTGCCTACCTTAGCCAGACTATCCACAAAGTCCATGGCGGAGAGCAGCGGCCCGGCGATGCCCAGGGACAGCACGATGGTGGTGATGAAAGTCTCCACCGGCAGACTCCCGCCGGCATACAGGAGCCAGCCCACCGGCAGAATGGTGATCATGGTGGTGGGGGAGATGGCCTTAGACAGGGAGATGGGCAGCTGGCAGCTTTTCATCCAGTGGTAGAAGTAGGAGGCGTTGGCTTTCACGCTGTCGGAAAAACGGGCGTAGGACTGCTTCCCCTGATTGAAGGCCTTGATGACCTCAATGCCGCCGATGTACTCCACGATGGCGCTGTTCATGGCCTGGGTGGTCTTGACGGAGCCCTCGTACTGCTTGCCGTAGTTGGCCATTACCGCCATCATGAAGGCCATGCCCACCGGGATGGACACCAGGCTCAGCAGGGCCATCCTCCAGTCCAATACGAACAGGTAGATAAGGATGCACACCGGCCCCAGCACGTTGGCGGTCATCTCCGGCAGCAGATGCGCCAAGGGGCGCTCCATGCTCTCCACTTGATCCACGATCACCTGCTTCATCTGGCCGCTGGAAGTGTCCAGGATGGTGCCCAGGGGCATCTTGGGGAGCTTTTCCAGGATCTTCTCCCGGATGGATTTCAGAATGGAGAAGGTGGCCTTGTGGGAGATGGACAGGGCCAGGGAGTAGAGGCTGGCCCGCAGAAGAAATCCCAGCAGGGCCACGGCGCACCAAACCAGGTAGAACGAGAATTCCTGATTGCCGGACAGCAGGCCGAGAATGATCTGAGCGGCGGCAAAATAAGGGGCCATGCCGCACAGCACCCCCACCACAGCGGAGAGGATGGCCCGAATCAGGCTACCATGCTGTGCCTCGCCCAGTTCCCACAGCCGGAGCATGGGACTTTGTTGTTTCATCATAATTCCTCCTTTGGTAGTTAGATATCACTAACTTTTAGCGAAATCAAAAGGCCGTACCCGGCAGAGGGACAGCCTGCTTGATTCAGGGCTGGGGATCGAACACCGTGCCGAAGCCTGCCATGTGGTAGTCGTTGAGCATCTTCACATAGCGATGGGCGGCGGCCCGGTCCATGTTGTGGCGCACCACCTCGAACATGCCGTTGAAATAGGCGGTGACGATGATGTGGATGAACTCCTCCGTCACCTGGCCGGACTTCACGCTCTCACAGCCGATGACCTCCATGTACTGGTAGGTGTACTCCACCTCAATGTCCACCAGTTCGTCCAGGAAACAGGCGAACCGGGTGCCGTGGGCCCCGTCCAGCAGGAGGCGGAACACATCGAAGTGGTCGTAGATGTAGTCCAGCAGGTCCAGCTGATGGCGGGCGGTGTACTGCCCCATCTCCGCTTTCTGCGTCTCGCCATCCAGCTGGTGGAAGCTCTCCTGGATCTCCCGGAACATGGCCCGGAACTCGTCCACCACCGGTTCTACAATCGCCCGAAACAGACCCTCCTTGTCCCCAAAGCGGGTGTAGATGGACCCGGTGCTGGTGCCCGCCTCCTGGGCGATAGCCCGCAAGGAGGCGTCCAGAAAGCCTTTGGACAAAAACTCGTCCTTGGCGCACTCCAGCACCCGGTCATAGACGCCGGGCTTCTGCTTTGCCATACTTTCACCTTCTTTGCAGCACATTCAAAACATTGTTTTATAACGATGTTATGAATATAGCATACTGTATTCTCATTGTCAAGTCCTGTGCAGAAAAAGGGACGCAGTGCCGGAAAGGCCCTGCGTCCCAAACCTATGATGGATTTTCTGCTATGCACCGGCTTTGCGGTTCCACCCGCGGCTCTGCTGCCGCACGGTGATGAAGTTTTGATAGATCCCATGCTCCTCCATCAGCGACTGGTGGGTGCCCCGCTGAGCGATCTCCCCATTGGATACAACGAGGATCTGATCCGCACCCCGGATGGTGTTCAGCCGGTGGGCGATGACCAGCAGGGTTTTACCCTTCACCAGCTCTGAGATGGCCTGCTGGATGTAGCTCTCATTGTCTGCGTCCACACTGGCGGTAGCCTCGTCCAAAATGACGATTGGGGCGTCCTTCAGGATGCAGCGGGCAATGGAGATCCGCTGCCGCTCCCCACCGGAGAGGCTCTCGCCCCCTTCACCGATCACCGTGTCGAACCCGTCGGGCAGAGCCATCACAAAGTCGTAGCACCGGGCTTTGCGGGCCGCCTCCAGCACCTCCTCCCGGGTGGCGTCCGGGCGGCCCATGGCGATGTTGTTGTAGATGGTGTCCTGGAAGAGATAGACCCGCTGGAACACCATGCTGATGTGGTCCATCAGGTCGGCCAGTTTCACCTCCCGCACGTCCTTCCCCCGGACCAGCACCCGTCCGTCCTTCACGTCCCAGAAACGGGTGAGCAGGTTGGCGATGGTGGATTTGCCCCCGCCGGAGGGCCCCACCAGGGCCAGCATCTGGTTCCGGGGCAGGGAGAAGGAGATGTCGTGGAGTACCTCTTTCTCCCCATAGGCAAAGCGCACACGCTGGAACTCCACCTCTGGAGCCTCGCTGGCCTCCGGGATGGAGTCCCGGCCGTCATCCGGCAGCTCCGGCTCGTGAAAGACCGCCTCGATCCGGTCCATGCAGCTGTTCATGACGGTCAGCCGGGTGGCCTGGGTATACAGGGCCTTGATGGGGCCGAACAGGTCAAAGACAAAGAGCATGATGCCCACCAGATAGGGGACGCTCATGAGTCCGGCGCTCTCCAGCGCCAGGGCAATGGCCGTGATAGCCGCAGCCCCCAGGCCGTAGGCAAGGTTCAGCCGCAGCTGCCAGGGGGAGTGGTCCTCCTCAAACTGAAGACTGGTGTCGCAGCTCCTTTGGAAGTTATCGGTCAGTTCCCGGGACTTTTCTCCCAGCAGATTGTAGGTCTTGATGATCCCGATGCCTTCCACGAAGTCCAGCACCGCCTCGGTGAGATTCTCGTTCTGCTCCTGCCGCGCCACGGAGTCCTGAAGGGCCTCCCGCTTCATGCCCCGGGCAATGAGCAGCACGACGCCTATGATCACCAGTGCAGCCAGGCCGATCCAGACATTGAAGAAGAGTAAAAACACGATCAGGATGGCCTGGGCGAAGATGTAGCTCATCATGTCCGCCAGCACGGTCATGCAGTTTTCCTCAATGAACACCATGTCGGAGGAAAGGACGGAGCTGATTTTTCCAATGTTGCCCTCGGTGAAGTAGCCCATGGGCATCCGCCGCAGGTGGGCGCCCAGCTCCATCCGCATGTCCGAGAACACCAGGAAGCCTGCCGCGGACTGGAGACGGTCGGCGATGTGGTGGAAGAGGACCTGCAGCAAAACGCAGACCGCCATGGCGACCCCGTACCGGAGACAGTCGCCGGCGGTGATGGTCCCCTCGTAAAAACCGGCCAGCGCCAGGAATGCCAGCATAATGGGTGCCTTGGCCAGCAGGGATTTCAGGAACGAAAAGACAAAGGCAATTTGTATCCGCCCCTTGTACCGGCCGGATACTGCCAGAATCCGTTTCATCAGCTGGATCATTGTGCCGCGCCTCCTCTCTGATTCACGCCCCACTGGGCGCTGTCCTCCGCCGCCTGCCAGAGCTTTTGATACGCCGGGCAGCGGCCCAGCAGTTCCCCGTGGGTGCCCACATCGGCCACGGTGCCCTGCTCCAGCACACAGATCTGGTCTGCATTTACAATGGAGTGGAGCCGGTGGGCGATGACGAGGACCGTCTTGTCCCGGATCACCTCGGCGATGGCCTCGTTCATCTTCTCCTCGTTCTCCGGGTCCATGAAAGCGGTGGCCTCGTCCAGGACCACGATGGGGGCGTTTTTCAGGATTGCCCGGGCCAGGGAAATGCGCTGCCGCTCCCCGCCGGAGAGCATCTTGCCCCCGTCCCCGGCCATGGTGTGGATGCCGTGCTCCAGCCGGGCGAGGAATTCCCCGCACTGGGCCTTCTCCGCCGCGGCCAGCACCTCCTGGTCCGTGGCCTCCGGGCGGCCCAGGCGGATGTTCTCCAGCAGGCTCATGTTGAACAGGAACTGCTCCTGGGCCACATAGGAGATCTGGTCGTTGAGGGCCTCCACGCTCATCTCCCGGATGTCCTGGCCGCCCACGCGGATGCTCCCGCCAGTCACATCATAGTAGTGGACCAGGAGCTTTGCCAGGGTGGACTTGCCGCTGCCCGACTCCCCCACCAGGGCGGTGAGGCTCCCCTCCGGTGCGGTGAGGGAGACGCCGTGGAGCACCTCGTCCTCCTGATAGGCAAAGCGGACATCCTCAAAGGAAACGGAGTGATCCTCACCGGAGAAGGCCCTATCCGTCTGCACCAGAGCAGGCGCGCCCATCAGCTGCTCCAGCGCGGTGATCTTGTAGTTGATCTGGGGCAGGGTGGACATAAACCCCAGCGCCCGCAGCAGGGGCGCACCCACGCCGAAGGACATGCACAGCACCAGGGCGAAGTCCGGCAGGGTGGAGTATCCTACCAAAACCAGGTACGCCCCGATGGGCAGGGTGAACAGGGCCACACAGGGCAGGATGCTGTTGTAGAGGGCCATCCAGGGCCAGCAGACCTTGTACCAAGCCAGGGTGAAGTCCCGGTAGCCCCGCACATCCTGCTCAAAGCGCTGGTAGGACTCCCCATCCCGGTTGAAGACCTTCACCACCTCCATGCCGTTGATGTACTCCACGATGGTGTTGTTCATCTTCTGGGCGGAGGCGTAGTAAGCACCCATCTTGCTGGTGCCGGCGCGGTACATGGCCATCATAGCCACCAGACCCAACGGCAGAGCACATAGAGAGAGCAGTGCCAGCTTCCAGTCCACGAAAAACATGGCGAGAAAGACGAAGGCAGGCACCGCCAGATTGGCCAGCCCCTCCGGCAGGGCATGGGCCAGCAGCAGCTCGATAGAGTCGATGTCGTCAATGAACATCTTCTTCAAGGCGCCCACGCCCTTCTCCTGGATCACGCCCAGGGGCTGCCGCTCCAGCTTTCCCTGGAGGGAAGCCCTCAGGTTTTTCAGGGTGTTGTAGGCCGCCCGGTGGGAGAGGGACAGGCCCTTTACATATAGGACAGCGTATAGGACCCCGCAGACGGCGATGGCTGCCACCCGCCAAGCCGCGTATCCAAGCTCCAGCGATTCCCCCAGCAGCAGGGGCCGGATCAGTTGGTAGATGAACAAGAAGGGGAGCACATTCATGACGATGCCGATGAGCATCACCGCCATAGAGAGATAGGTGGTCTTCCGATACTCGCCCGCATACTCCAAAACTTTTTGAAACACAGTCGAACCTCCTTTTTTTGAGATTAGTTATTGCTAACTCTTGGCCGGTGAAAAACCTCTCCGCTGGAGAGGCTTTCCCTATTTCTGAAAATGCAGCGCGCCATGCCAGTTGAACAGGCCGCAGACGATCCGGCAGTGGGCCTCGATCTGTTCCCAGGTGAAGTGATGGATGAAGGGCTCATAAATCGTGGTCCAGAAAGCGGACAGCAGGATGTGCAGTTCCGCTGGCTCTACATCGTTCCGGCACAGGCCACGCCGCTGGGCCTCCGCCAGATAGGCGCTGGTGGCCTTCGTCAGAAGCTCCACCCAATCGTGGGGGAAGTTGGCGTACCGGGTCCCCTGGGAGCAGGAGAGCAGCAGATAGAAGTCGTCTCGCCGGTCGTAGAGGAAACGGAACCACCATATCATGTCCGCCCCATCCATGTCCCACGCCTTGATCAGTTCCTGGTTGGACATGGCCGTGGGGTCCTTATCCCCCCGGGCATGGGCCACTTCGTACAGGTCCGAAACCGTCTGTTCCACCACCGCACAGAACAGCTCCTCTTTTCCCTTGTAGCGCTTATACAGCGCTCCTGTGGTGACTCCGGCCCCCTCGCAGATGGTCTTAAGGGACGCCTTTTCAAAGCCGCTTGCCAGGAACTCTGTTCGGGCGCTCTCCAGGATCCGGGGATCAATGGAGCGGTCCGCCACTGCCATGCAATCGCCTCCTTGGAAGATAATTTGATTACCGATAAACCGATTATCAATTTAGCACAGCGGATCCCAGATGTCAAGAGGCAGTTGTGCTACCACAGTAATGTGATTTTTGACAACTGAAACAGGCGGTTGAGAAGAAATGGCCGCTCGTGGGTTTCCACGTTTGCTATTTTATGTTATGATGTCCGCGAGGTGATGGCGATGGAACTGAACTTGGAAGGCGTTGTCGTGGGCGCCGCATCGCTGCTGGTGATTGGAGCCTTTCACCCCCTGGTGATCTGGTGCGAGTACCGCTTCACCCAGCGGGTCTGGCCGGTGTTCCTGATCGCCGGCCTGCTCTGTCTGCTGGCGGCCCTCTTGATCCAGGGGATTTTATCCATCCTTTTGGGGCTGCTGGGCGCCGGTTGCCTGTGGAGCATCCGGGAGCTGAAGGAGCAGGCCAAGCGGGTGGAGCGCGGGTGGTTTCCCAAAAATCCCAAAAGAAAATAACCGATTGCCGCAGGAATGTATTTTTGTCCTGCGGCAGTTTGTTTCTTGACAGCCGGGGGGCAGTTTTATATAATTGCCCTATGGTTAGCAATAACTAACTATAAGCAAATGCAATGCTTGATTCTGAAAAGTTCCGAAGGAGTAAATGCTATGATGGATCATTTGAATCAAATGGACACCCAGGAGAGCACCGTCAAGGTGGACCTCCTGCACCTGGACCCCACCGACCCGGATGGGGGTTGCTGCTGCGGCCATCACAGCGGCGGACATTGCTGCGGGCGGCACCGTCATGGACAGGAGAACCAGCCTAATGCGGAAGAGTGAGAAATAACAAAGGCATCAAGGATCTGCCAATTTGGAAAACAGATTGTGAAGTACGCCTGGAGGACCGGTATCACCCGCATAGAAACCTGGGCAGGGGCTCACTGCTCTGGGGAGCAGGATCTCCATGTCCTCCGCAGATGAATCCGGAAGGGGAGATGACCATGAAGCCAGATTATCGGAATTGGATGCCCAGGGGCATGATCGTGGGGCTGGGAACCGCCACCGGCGTACTGGCGGCGGGAAGCGCGGCTGCAATCAGGTCACGGCTGCCCATGGGCCGGACGGCAAAGCATCTTGCCGGAGCAGTCCTGGGCCTGGGCGCTGTGGGATGTCTGGCGGGGGCGGCGTGGAGCCTGTACGCCCGGGCGATGTTTTCCTACGAGGGCGGGCGGCAGTTGTCCCGGCAGATCATCGAGGGCATCGCCGCATACATTGAACTTCCGGAGGGCGGCGTGGGCCTGGATGTGGGGTGCGGCAGCGGGGCGCTGACCATCGCCTGTGCCAAAAGGAACCCCTCGGGCCGCATGGTGGGCATCGACCGCTGGGGCGTGGAATACGCCTCCTACAGCCGGAAACTCTGTGAGCGGAATGCCCGGGCAGAGGGGGTGAGCAACATCACCTTCCAGCAAGGCGACGCCCGCCATCTGGATTTCCCGGATGAGACCTTCGACGCAGTGACCAGCAACTACGTCTACCACAACATCACCGGCGCGGACAAGCAGGCGCTGCTGCGGGAGTCCCTGCGGGTACTGAAGAGGGGCGGCGTCTTTGCCATTCATGACCTGATGGAGCCCTCCCGGTACGGGGATATGGACGAGTTTCTCCGCAAGCTACGGGAGGATGGCTTTCAAGAGGCGCAGCTGCTCCCCACGGCGGACGGAAGCTTTATGACGCCCTGGGAGGGAAAGACCCTGTTTCTATCTGGCTCCGCCCTGCTGGTGGGCAGGAAGTGAGGGGATATATGCAGCGGCATCCCATTGAAAAGAATTCCATCCAGGAGACATTGGTGATTCCTCTGTACGGCCGGGCGCTGTGTACCAGAAAGTTCCCCCAGTTGTTTGCCGACCAGACGGCAGCGGAGCTGCTGGAGCAAATCGACTATGATTTTTCCGCCCTGGAGCAAAGATCCGGCGGCCTGCTCCAGACCTTCGGCGCCCTGGAGGTCGCCATGCGGCAGAGCGACCTGGCCTTTGAGGTGCGGGAGTATCTCCGCGCCCATCCCAGGGCCGCCGTGGTGAACCTGGGCTGCGGGTTGGACAGCACCGGCCGGGCATGTGACAACGGGCAGTGCCGCATCTACAATATCGACCTGCCGGACGTGATGGCGGTGCGGGAGGCACTGCTCCCCGCCGGGGAGCGGGAACGGAATCTGGCTGCCGATCTGAATGACCTCTCCTGGTTCGATGCCATCGACGCCCCGACGGAGGACGGGGCGGTGTTCTTTGCCGCCGGCGTGTTTTACTACTTTCGGACAGAGCAGGTGCGCGCCCTCTGCGCGGCCATGGCAGAGCGATTTCCGGGTGGGCGACTGGTATTTGACGCCGCTGGGCCGACAGCGGTAAAACTGATGCTGAAAACCTGGGTCAAGCAGGCAGGCATCCGGGATGTGGGGGCGTATTTTTCGGTGCGGGACCCGGCCAGGGAGCTGTCCCCGTGGACAGACCGGATCGCCGTCTCCAGCCGGGGCTATATGCAGGGCTACCAGAAACTCCGGGGCCCGGGCATCCGGCCCCTCCACCGCCTGCTGGCACAGCTGGCCGACGGGCCGCTGAAGCTGCGGATCGTGCGGATGGACTTTTGAGAGGAGGGTAGGAGAATATGAACTGGATACGCACCATACTCGATGGGCTGGCAATGGCGGCCTATTTTAACCTGTTTGCCGCGGCGGCGGCGCTGTATCGGCCCCGGCTGCTGTTTCCCTGCTACCCGCCCGCCATCATCAAGGCGTCGAAGGAGCCGCCCACGAAGCGGGAAAGTGCCGGATATTGGCGGTGGATCGTCTTTGGGGAATGGCTTCCGCTGGTGCTTTACGGCGCCCTCAGCGCAGTGGAGGGCGGAACAGATGGATTTTGGCGGCTGGCTCTAACGGGCTATATCCAGTGGATGATGGTCAATTTCTGTGACCTGTTCTTTCTGGATTTCTGGCTGATTCAGAGGAAGGCGAAAAGCCGGTTTATCATCCCTGGTACGGAGGGGCACCCCAGCTATGCGTTCAAAGCCTGGATGAAGAGCTATGCTCTGCCGGAGCATCTGCTTCAGTGGCCGTTTTTTATGTGCCCTATCCTGGCGGCAGCCCAGGCAGGGCTGGGGCTGCTCATCAATATGTTTTGGTGAACTGTAAGAAAATGTGCCGCATAGGTATTCGTTTTCAAATTGTCAGACCGGTAGTCAAGATGATGGGGATGCCTTTGCGCAAAAACTGCAGGAGATGGGCTATCAGAATGTCTGACTCATGGATACCGCGGAAGAAGTCTTCGGCTCCAACAGTGGGCTGAAATGATGATGCCGGGATCTTCCAGACAGTTTGTCTGCGGGAAGTGATCTGGATAACAGGAGGGATGTAGTTATGTCCAAGTTAGGCATTGTAGAGGATACGCTATTTATTCCCATGTTGGGTAGGCTCTATGCCAGTGAGCATTGCCCGCGGATTTTATATGATCAAAAGGCGCTGGAGTTAAAAGAGAAATTGCCGTTCGGTCTGCTGAAGCAGGACAGCCAGAGCCAGTATACCCTACTGGCCTCCGCCGTCCGTTCTGCCAATATGGACCGGTTCATCCGGGCGTTTCTGGACCGCAGGCCAAACGGTGTCATTGTCCAGCTTGGCTGTGGCCTGGAGACGGCCTATTACCGCTGCGACAATGGGAAGACGCGTTGGTATGCGGTGGATCTGCCCCATGTGGTGAAGTATCGGCGGGAGCTGCTGCCGGAGCCGGAGCGGGAGACCTATCTCGCCGGAGATGCCTTTGCTGAAGACTGGATCAAGCAGATCCGCGCCGATGTGCCGGACGCTCCTATTCTGGTCATCGCCGGCGGTCTGTTCCACTATTTTGAGGAAAGCAAGGTTGTGGGCCTCCTGCGGATGCTCACGGGGGTTGGAGGGATTGAAATCGTCTTTGACACTGTGAGCAAAAGCGGCATGGCCATGATGCGGAAAAAGTACATGAAGCAGGTGGGCCACGGGGACGCACAGATGTTTTTCTATGTGGACTCGGCAGCGAAACTGGCCGGAAAAATCGGCGGCGGGGTCAGAGTGCTGGCCGAAGAGCCCTACTACCGCCATATCCCCAAAAGCGGTTTGAAGCTGTCTACGAAGGTTAGCGTGGCGGTTTCTGATCGGCTCTGTATGGTGAAGATGGTACATTTCGAACTGTAATTTTTCGAGGGAAAAACAAGGTGCGTCCCGTAGTAAAATAGGAATGAGGTGAGACCCGGTGCAGGAGCTGAACTATTTGAAAGATAAAGTCATAACACCGGGGGCAGCGCCTTTCGTCAGCCATGCCACATATCCGGTGAACGATGGCCATGCAGACCTCTGGCTCTATGATATTTTTCCGGGCGTACAGCTGATGGTGACGGATTTTGCTTGTGAGACCTGCTTTCAGGATGGCATGGAACAGGATGTGATCGGCATCCATCACTGTGCCCGGGGGCGGTTTGAATGCGTCTTTGACCACTGGAATTACGTCTATATGGGCGAAGGTGATATTGCCCTCAACAGCATGCTGCATCCGCCCATCGGCGCCTCCTTTCCCTTAAAGGATTACTTTGGCTCTACCATCATCCTGTACCCCAAGACCTGTGACGATGTGCCGGAGCTGGCCGGTCTTGGAATCAGCGCCAGGGAAATTTTCCGGAAATACAGTCTGGCGGAGCATTGCAGAGTCTTCCGCCGCAATGAGGCGGTGGAGCATGTGTATCGGGAACTGTACGGAAACCTGGCCAAACCCCAGTTGACCTTCCTGCGACTGAAACTGCTGGAGCTGCTCTATCACATTCAGGCCGACCAGACTGTTTTTGAGGAAAACTGCGGTTATCTGCCCAAGGCGCTGACAGAAAAGATCAAACATGTGAAAGATCATATGCTCCAGAATGAGGACGGACGGATCAGTCTGAAGGAGCTTGCGGCGGAACATGAAATCAGCCTGACCCAGTTGAAAGCCGGGTTCAAGCAAATCTATGGGGAGACTCCCTACGCCTATCTGCGCAGCTATAAAATGCACTGTGCGTCCCAGCGTCTTTTGGAGACAGATCTCCAGATTGGAGAAATTGCTTTGGAACTGGGGTATCAGAATCCCAGCAAATTTGCCCAGGCATTCCGTGCGATTGTAGGTTGCACTCCGGCCCAGTACCGGAGCGGCAGGAAAAACAAATAAGCGCTTTCTCAAATATCCCGCCTGACCGCGGGATATTTTTTTGACCTTTTGGAGCATTTGCGCCTTCGGCAGACTTTTTAGAGTGGAACAAAGAAATTGGATACCATATAATTATTGAAGGTTAGGTATAGTTAACCGAAGGCAAAAGAAATTGATCTTGAAAGGAAGGATTCTATATGAAGTCCAAGTTGACCACAAAAGACCTGATCGCGGCCGGCGCATTTGCGGCAATTTATTTGGTGCTGCTGACGGTTCTCGCAGTTATGGTACTGCCCATTGTTCCGGTGCTCTACCTGGCCACTCCGCTGATTGCCGGCATTGTATTGGGGACAGTTTATCTGCTGTACTGCGTGAAGGTACCTAAAACAGGCGCCATTTTCATCCTTGCACTGCTGGTGGGCGCCATTACTTCCATGGCAAGTATTTACCCTCTGATCGCCGCAGCGGTGTGGGGCGTGGTTGCGGAAGGGATCGCAGCGGGCAAGCGGAGACGTTCTCCCAATGCGCTGGCTGCCAGCTACTGCGTGTTCAATCTGACATCCATGGGGCCCTTTTTCTCCTTGCTGTTGGCAAAAGATGCTTTCCTCTCCACCTGCGTGACCTACTATGGCCAGGAGTACGCAGATACCATTGACCGCCTGACGCCCGACTGGATCATCGCCGTATTTGTTGTTTTGGCGCTGTTAGGCGGGATCCTGGGAGGCATGTTCGGAAAGAAACTGCTGAAAAAGCATTTCGCAAAGGTCGGAGCAGTGTGAACAGGCAGTTGCACCGTCGTTTTCACCCCGATCCCAGAAGCAAATTGGCCCTGTTTGTGGCGGCCTGTCTCTGCGTTTTTTCCGGGATGACCCGGATGCAGGAGATCGTCCTTCTGCTCCTCTGCATCATTGTTCTGCTGTTGTGTAAAAAAGCTGGAAGGGCGGTGGCGGTGGTTCTGCTGTTTCTTCTGATGACGCTGGGAGACCAATTGCTGGTGAGCCGGCTTTCCGGGGTGGCTCAGTATGCCGTGCTGTTGATCTGCCATGTGCTGCGGTTCCTTTTGCCGTTGGCCGTCTCTTTTTACCTGGTCACAAAGACGGTGATGGTGGGGGCTTACATCAGTGCCTTTACCGCCATGCGCCTGCCGGGGGTGGTGGTCATCCCCATGGCCGTAATGTTTCGTTTTGTTCCCACCATGACAGAGGAGTGGCAGGCGGTTTCTCAGGCTTTGCGCCTCCGGGGGCTGGGAGCCACGGGAATCAACAGCATCCTCCACCCCATGCGGCTGCTGGAGTATCTTCTGGTCCCGTTTCTCCTCCAGTGCTCGGAGGTGGTGGACGAAATGTCGGCGGCGGTTATGGCCAGAGGCTTTGACAAGGATCGGCCCAGGACCAACTACCTGGAGCTCAAACTGGGCGTACTGGACGGGGTTTTGATCCTTGCGTCACTGGCGGTCACAGTATGGAATCTGGCATTTTGAAAGGGGCGCAGTCCGATGATCCGGTTTCAAGAGGTTTCCTATACATATTTATCTCAGGGGTCAGAGGAAGTGCAGAGTCCCAGCATGGACCACATTTCATTTCACATTCCCAAGGGACAATGCGTGGTGCTGTGCGGTAAAAGCGGCTGTGGAAAAACGACGCTGCTGCGCATTATTAACGGCCTGGCCTGCCATTTCTACCAGGGCAGACTGGAGGGGGATGTTTCGGTAAGTGGTATGGCGCCTGCATCCGCATCGCTGCCGGAACTCGCCCGGGTGGTGGGCAGTGTGTTTCAGAATCCCCGAACCCAGTTCTTTCATACGGATACCACGGGGGAGCTGGCCTTTCAGCTGGAAAACCAGAATATGCCCCGGGAACAGATGCGCCGCCGCCTGGACCAGGTGGTAACGGAGTTGGGACTGGAGTCGTTAATGGAGCGCAGCATCTTTGCCCTGTCCGGCGGTGAAAAACAGCAGATCGCCTGCGGCAGCGTCTATGCGTCCATGCCCCAGGTTGTGGTGCTGGACGAGCCGTCCTCCAATCTGGACCTGGAGGGCATCCGAAAACTGCGGGGCTTGCTGGAGACCATGAAAGCCTCCGGTGTGACGATCCTGGTGTCCGAACATCGCCTCTGGTATCTGCACGGTCTGGCAGATCGCTATCTGCTGCTGGAGAACGGGAAGCTCCGCGGGGATTTTGAATCCGAACGGATGACAGCACTGGATCCGCAGACACGCCAGGCCCTTGGCCTGCGGGCTGTGGATCGAGAGCAGCTGTTCTCCCTATGTCCTCAGGCACGGCCGGCAGAACGGATGGAACCCGGTCTGGAGCTGCGCAGCCTCTGCTGTCTCCGGGGCCGCCGGGAAGTATTGCATATATCACACTTGCAAATCCCCAAAGGGGCCATCGTCGCAGTGGTTGGGAGAAACGGGGCAGGAAAATCCACCCTGCTGCTGACTCTGAGCGGACTGCTGAGGTTTCGGGGAACCGTAAAAGTGGATAAGGAACCGGCAGCGCCCAAAGCGCTGTCCCGCCTGTCTTATCTGGTGATGCAGGAAGCGGGACACCAGCTGTTTTCCGATACGGTGCTGGGAGAGCTGACGCTGAACAATCCCAACAGGACGGAACAGGACGCACGGGAAATCCTGGCGGCTCTGGGGCTTGCGGGGATGGAAAGTCGCCATCCCGGATCTCTTTCCGGCGGGCAGAGGCAGCGGCTGTCCCTGGGTGTCGCCCTGGCCAGCGGCCGCCGGCTCCTGCTCTATGATGAGCCCACCAGCGGACAGGACGGAGAAAATCTGCTGCGCACCGCACAGCAAATCGCAAGCGCAAATCAGAATGCGGTCTGTACCCTGATGGTCACCCACGATCCGGAGCTGATCTTTCGGTGTGCCACCCACATTCTGCATTTGAAGGATGGAACACCCCAGGCGTTCTTTCCCCTGAACCGGGACGGCGTAGAACGTCTGTGGCAAATATTTGGAGCGTCAGAATTTGATGAGTTTGATTCTGAAAGGAGCTTGAACAACATGAAGCATTTAAGCGTATGGGATCAGCTGGTGCAGCTGCCCTATCTCAACCTGTACGGCAAGGTGGTGAGCAGCGCTTTGGAGCTGGATCTCTTTACCCACCTGCAGGAGAAGAAAAACCCTGCTGAGCTGGCCCAGGCCATGGGCTGGAACGAGGCGAATACCGGGTATCTGCTGGCAACGCTCGGTACCTACGGCTTTGTGCAAAAAGAGGGCGACGGCTATGTCAATTCCCAGGAAGCCCAGAAGTACCTGGTCCGGGGAACGCCGGACTATCTGGGCGGTTTCATCCATTTTTACAGTCAGAACGAGGGCATGGTACCCATGGATGTGAAAAAGCTGCTGACAGAAGGCCCTCAGCCCATGCCCCAGATGGAGATGGCGCAGAATCTGGACTTCGCTCAGTACGGCCAGATGCTCCGCATGTCCGAGGAGGGATACCGCCAGCAGGAGATTTTGCGCATTGTCCGGGAACTTCCGGAAAACAGCACGATCCGCCGGGTGCTGGATGTGGGCTGTGCCGCCGGGCTGCTGGGGCTGGCCGTCATCGGCGACGGAGAGAACCGCTCCGGCGTGCTGCTGGATCAGATCCCATCTCAGATCATTCAGTCCTCGGTGGATGCCGCTGGGCTGGGAGAACGGGTCGAAATCATGCAGGGGAACTTTCTCACCGACGATCTTGGCGGCGGCTATGATTTGATCCTGGCCGTATCCGTTATGCTCTTTGCCAAAGGCGATATGGCGTCGCTGATGAAAAAGTTCTTTGACGCGCTCAATCCTGGCGGCGTGCTTCTGGTGGTGTCCGAGGGGATCGCGGAGGATCTGTCCGGCCCATGGGACATGATGACGGGTTATCTCCCCTACTTCCTCAACGGCATGGATCTGGCGGTGCGGGCCGGAGAGGTGGAGGCGGCAGCCCGAGCGGCAGGCTTCACCAAAATTGAGAGCCGTACCGAACAGCTATGCTCCGGAACTCAGGATATTCTTGTAATTCGAAAATAAGATGGCCGGCGGGATGATTTATTTGCCTTAGATACACAACGGGAGCAACATCATAGCTGTGATGATGCTCCCGTTGTGTAGTAGAAAATATGCATGAGCATGTTTCATTCACCGGCTCTTGACAAACGATGCTGTTTGCTCTATCATAACATTGTTATATAACGATGTTATGAGGAGAGCTTTCTATGGAAGAAAAGTCTACCGCCACCCTGGAAAAAATCCAAGAGGCCGCGATGTCGGAGTTTCTGGACAAGGGATTTCAGGGGGCCTCCCTGCGGCAGATCGTAAAGAACGCCGGAGTGACCACCGGGGCCTTTTACGGCTACTTCTCCAGCAAGGAGGCCCTGTTCAACGCCCTGGTGGAGCCTCACGCCGCCGCACTCATGGGCAAGTTCATGGAGGCTCAGACCTCCTTTGCCGAGCTGCCCGAGGAGCAGCAGCCTGATCACATGGGGGAGGAATCCAGCAGCTGCGTCCACTGGATGGTGGACTACATCTGCCGGCACCGGGAGCCGGTGAAGCTGCTCCTCACTCGGGCGGAGGGCACCGGCTATGAGCAATTCATCCACAACATGGTGGAGGTGGAGGTGGAATCCACCCTCCGCTATATGGAAGTGCTGCGGCATCTGGGGCGGGATGTGCCGGAACTGAGCCGGTCCCTGTGCCACATCATCGCCAGCGGGATGTTCAGCGGCCTCTTTGAGATCGTGGTCCACGATATGCCCCGGGAGCAGGCACAGCGGGACGTGGAACAGTTCCGCCAGTTTTACACCGAAGGATGGCTGAAATTGATGGGGGGATGACCCCTGTCTTTTTTGGATATTGGTTAGTTATTGCTAACTTTCAAAAGGAGGTTTTTCCATGAAGCAAAAGAAGAAGAACGATATAGCCGCCCTGCTGGACTACGCGGGGAGCCACCGGGGGCAGACCTTTCTGGGCCTCGGCCTGTCGGCGGCGTCCATGGTGTGCAGCATGATCCCTTACCTCTGCATCTGGCTGGCGGCCCGGGATCTGATCGAAGTTGCTCCAAACTGGACGCAGGCCCAGAGCGTCGCCCGGTACGGGTGGCTGGCCTTCGGGGCTGCCTTCGGGGGCATCGTGCTGTACTTCGGGGGGCTGATGTGTACTCACCTGGCGGCTTTCCGCACGGCAGCCAACATCCGCAAGCAGGGCGTGGCCCATGTGATGAACGCCCCTCTGGGCTGGTTCGACGCCAACGCCTCCGGCCTCATCCGGGGACGGCTGGACGCGGCAGCGGCCGACACCGAGACCCTGCTGGCCCACAATCTGGCAGACATCGTGGGTACCATCACCCTGTTTATTGCCATGCTGGTGCTGATGTTCGTCTTTGACTGGCGGATGGGCTGCGCCTGCCTGCTGGCGGCGGTGATCTCCATCCTCACCATGTTCGCCATGATGGGGGGCAAGAACGCCCAGATCATGGCGGAGTACCAGGCGGCCCAGGACCGCATGACCAAGGCGGGCACCGAGTATGTCCGGGGCATCCCGGTGGTGAAGATCTTCCAGCAGACGGTGTATTCCTTCAAGGCGTTCCAGCAGGCCATTGAGGAGTACAGCGCCAAGGCCGAGCACTATCAGGCGGACGTGTGCCGGACGCCCCAGTCCATCAACCTGAGCGTCACCGAGGGGGCCTTCGTGTTCCTGGTTCCGGCGGCCCTGTTCCTGGCCCCGGGAGCCCTGGCCACCGGGAGCTTTGCCGGGTTCGTGACAGACTTCGCCTTTTACGCGGTGTTCTCCGCCATCATCTCCACGGCGCTGGCCCGGATCATGTTCGCCTCCTCCGGCATCATGCTGGCCGGCACCGCCCTGGGCCGCATCCGCATGGTCATGGAGGCCCCGGAGCTGAAAGCACCAGAGCGCCCCAGGGCGCCTCAGGGCAGCCGGGTAGAGTTCCGGGACGTGAGCTTCACCTACGACGGGGCAGAGACGCCCGCTCTCAGCCATGTGTCTTTTACAGTAGAGCCGGGACAGACCGTGGCCCTGGTGGGCCCCTCCGGCGGCGGCAAAACCACCGCCGCCAGCCTGATCCCCCGGTTCTGGGACGTGTCCTCCGGCGCGGTGCTTGTGGGCGGCGTGGATGTGCGGGACATGGACCCCCACGCGCTCATGGATCAGATTGCCTTTGTGTTCCAGAACAGCCGGCTGTTCAAGACCTCCATCCTGGAGAACGTCCGGGCCGCAAGGCCAGAGGCCACCCGGGAGCAGGTGCTCGCCGCCCTCATGGCCGCCCAGTGCGGAGACATTCTGGAAAAGCTGCCAAAGGGCATGGACACTGTGATCGGTACAGAGGGCACCTACCTCTCCGGCGGAGAGCAGCAGCGGGTGGCCCTGGCCAGGGCCATCTTGAAAGACGCCCCCATCGTGGTGCTGGACGAGGCCACCGCCTTTGCCGACCCGGAGAACGAGGCCCTGATTCAGAAGGCCTTTGCCCAACTGACGAAGGGCCGCACGGTCATCATGATCGCCCACCGCCTGTCCACCGTGGTGGGAGCGGACAGGATCCTCGTCATGGACCAGGGGCGCATAGTGGAACAGGGCACGCACGAGGAGTTGACTGCCGCCGGCGGGCTGTATGCCAGGATGTGGGCGGACTACAACCGGGCGGTCCAGTGGAAGATCACCAGCGAACGGTGAGAAAGGGGGAAGGGAAATGTTCAGCAAAGCGTTTCAGCGCAAATACGCCCTGACCGACCAGGGCCTGAAAAACACCAAAAGCGGCGCGTTCTGGACCGTCGTCACCAACCTGGTGGTCATGGGCGGCATGGGCATCCTTTACCTGCTGATGGGGGGCTTTATGGGCACCCTGACGGACGGCGCGCCCCTGCCGGGGGCGGCGCTGCCGACAGTCCTGACCGTGGGGTTCGTCCTGCTGTCCTTTGTGACCCACCTGCAGCAGTACCGGGCCACCTACGGCCTGGTGTACGGTGAGGTCAAGACCACCCGCCTGCGCCTGGCGGAGCGGCTGCGGAAGTTGCCCCTGGGCTACTTCGGTAAGCGGGACCTGGCGGACTTAACTGAAACCATCATGGGGGACGTAAACCGGATGGAGCACGTGTGGAGCCATGTGCTGGGATACCTGTACGGGGCCTACATCTCCACTGCCATCATCGCCCTGTGCCTGCTCTTCTACGACTGGCGGCTGATGATCGCCTGCCTTTGGGGTGTGCCGGTGGCCTTTGGGCTGCTGTTCGGCAGCCGGAAAATCGCCGCCCAAAACTCCGAAGTGACAAAAAAAGCTGCCCTTCGGGTCTCAGACGGCATCCAGGAGGCGTTGGAGAACGTCCGGGAGATACGGGCTGCCAACCAGGAGGAGCGGTATCTGGCCGGTCTTTATGAGAAGATCGACCAGCACGAAAAAGTCACCATCCGGGGCGAACTCACCACCGGATTGTTTGTCAATGCCGCCAGCGTGATCATGCGCCTGGGCGTAGCGACTACCATCCTGACGGGAGCCAGCCTGATTTTGTCCGGACAGATCGACTTCATGGTGCTGTTCCTGTTCCTGCTGGTCATCACCCGGGTGTACGCCCCCTTCGACCAGAGCCTGGCTCTTATCGCGGAAATGTTCATCTCCCAAGTATCTGCCGACCGCATCAACGAGATCTACGAAACCCCTATCGCCAAAGGGGCGGAGACCTTCCGGCCTCAGGGCCACGACATTCAGCCTGTCGAAAAACCCTTGGGGGTTCGGGGGCCGCAGCCCCCGGAGGCTAT
>OLGD01001563.1_pt1 | contig 32652 bp, 22 predicted proteins | sample 1605311 | NCBI WGS metagenome assembly OLGD01 (sample SAMEA3888917, study PRJEB22519) | human gut metagenome | biome: human gut; feature: human-associated habitat; material: faeces | place: Denmark | collected 2010
GAAACATGCGGTGATTCCAATAAACATTGGCGATGGCTGCACAAGTTTCGCAATAGTTGGTATGGTTGTTCAACTCATAGTTGGGACCGAAACCCTCGCCTTGAGGACGTGAACCGATACCGCCGATTATATAAAGTTTCTTACTCACCATATTCTCCCAAATACGACTCAGTGCGTTGAAGTAAGCTGTATCCTGAGTCAGGGCAGCCACATCGGCAACACCCGAATAAAGGTATCCGGCACGCACAGCATGCCCTACAATTTCGTCTTGCTGCAAAATGGGTTTATGATCTTGACTGTATTCGCTAAGACGATGTCCGTCTGTTCCTCTACCGGTTTCCTCCACGAAGTATTTGGCCATTTTCAGATATTTTCCATCACCTGTCACTTTATATAATTTAGCAAGCGCCATTTCAACGATGGGGTGCCCCGAAGGAACATGCTTTTGTCCTTCACCCGGACCAAATACCTGACAAACAAGGTCGGCATTCTTGATAGCTACATCAAGCAAGGAGCGTTTACCTGTTGCGCGATAGTGAGCAACGGCAGCTTCATACAAATGACCGCTATTATAAAGTTCATGACTATTAATCTTTTCCCAACGGCTCTTTCCCCACCAACCGGAAAGGCGATAGCATTTATTGGTAACGCAAGTGGTAAGATAACCATCCGGTTCCTGAGCAGCAGCAATCAAAGTAATAACGCTATCCAGATAAGCATCCAGCGCTTTATCATACTTCACAGCCAGCGAATAAGAGGCTCCTTCTATAATCTTATAAGGATCGGTATCATCAAAAGAAAAGTCACCGCGATGTTCTCCCTTCATCAGACCACCGGCTATGGCAAAGTTATCGAAGCGCCCGTTCTTCTCACATTCTTTAAATGCGGAAGGAATAGAAACAGTACGGTTCGTTTCAATGCGTGGAGTCCAGAAGTTATCATTCAGGTGAACTTGCGTAAAAGGAACTTCTTTGATCGGTGCATCAGGCTTAACGTAGGAATTGCTACAAGCACTCATGCCCAGAAGGGCAATGCTACCGAAAAAAAATTGAATTCGTTTCTTCATCATACTATATATGTGCTTTTAAATCATTAGCATTAGTGTACGGCAAAGGAAAGGGATTTCCTGCTAACAGGATGAAAAAATAATCTATAAGGATAAAAGAATAGTCGAAGCACGAGGCTCCAAAAAGGGATTTAGACAATCATTTCATAGATTGGACTATTTTTTCATGCCTGTAGATATTATACCCAGTAAGCTCATAAACAGCAAGCAAAGACATACTCCCAATTCATATAAAGTTGCATGGCAAAACAAAGGATATGAAGAATTATTTGTACTTTTACCGCAAAACATACTGAGATTATGAGAGCAACTTATATCTGGCAACAAAACAAGTGGCCTGACTTCACCTGGAATGACTCTAAATTATCCTATAAATTAGGTAGAGTCCGAAGCTTACAAGGTAAACTTGTAGGAAAAATGAGTGTGCTCGGTTTTGATCTGAAGAATAGTGTTATGCTCGATGCACTAACGGCAGACATTACAAAATCATCTGAAATAGAAGGTGAGATATTAAATATAGATCAAGTACGATTTTCCGTGGCCCGCCATTTAGGAATAGAAATAGAAGGAATACCCGAAGCGGATCGTTATATAGATGGAGTGGTGCAAGTGATGATAGATGCTACTCAGAATTATATGCAACCCTTAACAGACGAGCGTCTCTTCAACTGGCATGCAGCTTTATTTCCTACAGGGCGAAGTGGTGCATATAAAATAACAGTTGCCAATTGGCGGCAAGGATCAGAACCTATGCAGGTCATATCGGGTGCTATGGGAAAAGAAAAAATTCATTATCAAGCACCTGATTCAAGTGAAATCCCCTATCAAATGGGGCTATTTTTGGATTGGGTAAATGATAATCAGGAGATAGATCCGGTGCTAAAAGCCGCCATAGCTCACTTCTGGTTTGTAACTATTCATCCGTTTGACGATGGTAATGGGCGTATTTCCCGAACAATAACAGATCTATTCTTAGCTCGTGCGGATGAGATGCCGCATCGCTTTTATAGCATGTCTGCTGAAATACGTAAACAGCGGAAAAGTTACTATGATATATTAGAGAAGAGCCAAAAGAGTGGTCTGGATATCACGAATTGGCTTGAATGGTTTTTGGACTGTTTAAAAGCCGCATTGATTCATACAGAAAAAATGGTCAGTACTGTTTTGCAGAAAGCTGCTTTCTGGGACAAGCACCGGTTGGTCTCGATGAATGAGCGACAGATAAAAATGGTGAATTTACTATGGGATGGCTTTAATGGGAAAGTAACCTCCTCAAAGTGGGGAAAGATTACAAAATGTTCTGCGGATACAGCCTTACGTGATATACAAGATTTGATAGCAAAAAATGTACTGCGGAAAACAAACGAAGGAGGACGTAGCACCAATTACGAATTAAATCTGTAATATTTCATAGGAAGCACGTCTTATATTCATCGCATATAATGCGGAGATTACAAATCCTAATCTCCGCATTATTGCATCAGATAAATCCTGATCATTCAAAAACCGCACCCAACCAGACAGATATTCGGAATACACCTACGCCCTAAATACGAGATAAACATGGACCAGATAAGCACACGCAAATGGATGAAAAAATAATCCAATCGAATACAAGAATACTACAAACAGCCATTGAGAGGACCATAGAAAGGCATCTTTTGGACTATTCTTTTATTACATTATATTATTCAGTCCTTCCGTTCGCTCTTTTTTCTTTTACTTTGCAGACAGACAAATAAGAATTAACCGAATCATGAAAAACAACCTCTCTTTCAAATTAGTCGTTATTTCCTTATTTCTGTATTGCGGAAATAATTCACTCGAGGCAGCATCAGGAAAGAAATACGCACTGGCATCTCCTGACGGAAAACTGAAAGTAGAAATCAGTACCGGAGACAAATTATCTTATCAGGTAATGCACGAAAAGGATACAATTCTCTCTCTTTCTAACATAGGCTTGGTTCTGGCTGACGGAACCGAAATAGGAAACTATTCTCAGGCAACAGGTATAAAAAGGAAAAAGATCAGGGATAATGTAGAATCCTCTTTCTACCGCTTCAAGGAGTTCGTTGTTGCATGCAATGAACTCGACTTGAAGTTGAAAGGTGGTTTTGGAGTTACTTTCCGCGCTTATAATGATGGAGTAGCTTACCGTTTCTATACCACACGTACAGCAGGTGTTACAGTCAAAGATGAAATAGCTGAATTCAACTTTAATCAAGATTATACAGCTTATCTTCCTTATACGACGAATGACAAAAAGCCGATGGCAATGGCTTTTCAAAATATATACGATGTTACCCCACTATCAAAGGCACAGCCGAAAGTAGCTTTCCTACCCGTTACAGTGGACTGCGGTAAAACCAAATTAACTCTACTGGAATCTGATCTTGAAGCATATCCGGGAATGTTTGTAGAATCTCAGAAAGATGGATATGGGCTAAAAGGTGTTTTTGCCTCCTACCCTACCCAAACAGATTTCTATCCTTGGCGTATGCAGGAGTATGTAACAGAAACCAGTGATTTCATAGCACGCAGTAGTGAGGCACGTACTTATCCTTGGCGCGTACTGGCTGTTACAGAAAAGGATACGGATATGCCTGTTAATAATCTGGTGTATGCACTGGCATCTCCCAATCGCATAGGTGACACATCATGGATAAAGACCGGAAAAGTGGCCTGGGATTGGTGGAATGACTGGAATCTGAAAGGTGTCCCCTTTAAGGCAGGTATCAATATGGATACCTATAAATATTACATAGACTTCGCCAGCAGGAATGATATAGAGTTTATAGTGCTCGACGAGGGTTGGTATAACCCGAAAAGCGGTGATATGCTGACTGTTATTCCGGAACTGGATCTTCCGGAACTGATTGCCTACGGAAAACAGAAAGGAGTTGATATCATTCTTTGGACAGTATTCAATGTACTCGACAAACAACTGGAAGCCGCCTGCAAGAAGTACTCCGAAATGGGTATCAAAGGCTTCAAAGTAGACTTTCTAGATCGTGACGATCAGACTGCTGTTGAAATGGTATATCGTATCGCTGATGCTACGGCAAAACATAAGTTGACACTCGACCTCCATGGCATTTACAAACCTACAGGTATCAATCGCACTTATCCGAATATCATCAACTTTGAGAGCCTGTTCGGTATGGAAGAGGTGAAATGGACGGATATCAAGAATAACATGCCTCTCTACGATGTGACCTTCCCTTATATCCGTATGATGGCAGGGCCAGTAGATTATACTCCGGGTGCCATGCGCAATGCAACGAAAGCCGACTGGCGTGCCGTCTATTACTCACCGATGAGTATGGGAACCCGTTGTCATCAGTTGGCCGCTTATATTGTACACGATTCTCCGCTCACCATGCTGTGCGATGCTCCGACGAATTATCTGAATGAACAGGAATGTGTGGACTTCATCACTTCAATTCCTGTGGAGACGGATTCTACCTTTATCGCCGCAGGTAAAATGGGAGAATATATCGTTAGTGTACGAAAGAAAGATATCAACTGGTACATTGGCGGGATGACAAACTGGGATGAACGTGATGTAGAACTTGACTTTTCGTTCCTGCCTTCCAATGTTCGCTATACAGCCACGCTTTTTGCTGATGGTATTAATGCGAACAAGCAAGCGGAAGATTATCGTACAGAGAAACTGATTATAGATAAAAACAGCCGGATAAAGCTACATTTAGCTTCGGGCGGAGGATTCGCGATGAAACTTGAGTTATATCCGGTGCGAGGTGAAGTAACGTCCATACCCGAGGGAAAGAATATTCCTTCTTTTTATAAGAAATACATTGAAACTGAGGGATTATATGTCACTTCTTCCGAAAGGGTAAGTGATGAAGCGTTGCTGAAAGCCTGCGATATCATCAGTCTGATGCTATCAAAACGTCCGGATGTAAAAGCGCATATGGTGAAAAAAGGCTGCCATGTGATGGTTATCGGTAAAGACGAAGAAACTTGTGATTTACCGGAGTTTGCCCATATCTGCAATTCGCCGGACAGCATTGCATACTGGAACTGGCGTGCCCGTGGTTTCGGTGGAGCACCGGAAGATGAGTTCTCCGCCAGTTGCGGGGAAGAGAATCTGTTGGCCTTGCCACAAGATAAATATATGGGTGAGAATATTCTGATTCATGAATTTGCTCATCTGATACATATGGTAGGAATTGCAGGTGTGGAACCGGATTTCAATGACCGACTGGAAGCATTGTGGAAAAGTGCTGGAGAAAAAGGACTATGGGCCGGTACTTATGCATTAAGCAACAAGGAAGAGTATTTTGCGGAATGTGTACAGTCTTTCTTTAACTGTAACCGTTACGCTGATCCAGCCAATGGTGTACACAATTCTATGAATCGTCGCGTAAAGCTGAAAGCCTACGATCCGGAAATGTACAAGTTGTTGAAAGAATATTTTTATGAGATAGAGATACCGATTAATAATGAAATACATAAATGACCAGCGTAGCGCTGGAACAAGGTTTGCTGCGCGGTGCAAGTAATTTTTCTAACAATAAAGTAATAATATGAATAGAACCATTCTTTTAATCACTTCCTTTTTAATAGGAGCCATTTCCGCCTTTGCACAGGCCGCTTTCAATACTCCCGGTGCCGGCAATCCCGTGATTCCCGGATATTTCGCCGACCCTACCATCAAAAAGTTTGGTGATACTTATTATATGTACGCCACTACCGATGGCAGTGGTGCAGGCTTCGGCCCTGCACAAGTATGGACCAGCAAGGACTTCATTAACTGGACCCTGATGCCCATGAACTGGCCCGACAGCCACTGGATATGGGCACCCGATGTGATGCAGCACTCTGATGGAAAGTACTACTATTTCTACTGCCAGCCCTGTATCATTCATTGCGGAGTCAGTGAAACGCCCCGTGGCCCGTGGAAGAATATCCTAGGCAATAGCGAAGCCGTCCTCATCCCCGACCGTTTCGTAACAAATGCCATCACTCTGGATGGACAAACATTTGTGGACGATGACGGTTCAGTCTATATGTACTGGGGAACCTGGGGTATTTACAAAGGTTTCGGTTGCGGTGCCGGAAAATCAGCTCCCGATTTGAAGAGTTTTATCGAAACCCGCCTCATCCCCAATACCGAAGCCACCGATTTCTTTGAAGCACCTTTTGTAATCAAACGCAATGGAACCTATTACTTTATGTATTCCTCCGGTTCCTGCCACGACCACACATACCGTGTGCAATACGCCACCTCAGACAAGCCTCTGGGGCCTTACACCTATGGCGGCTGCATCCTCGAAACCAATGCTGACGGAACCATTCACGGTCCCGGACATCACAGTATCCTCCAGGAAGGCAATGATTACTATATCATTTATCACCGCCACGATAATCCACACTCCAACCGTGGTTTCCACCGCCAGCTTTGCATCGACCGCATGTCATTCAATGCAGACGGGACGATTCAGAAAATCATCCCTACTCATGACGGCGTAGGTGCACTGGCCCCCTCCGTTGTTAAATCAGCCAACCTTGCCTTTGGTAAAAGCGTGCGTGCCTCTTCCTCTTATGATGACAACTTCCGTCCCGAATATGCCGTAGATGATAACAACGGAACTTTATGGCACCCGCGCGGCATGGGACAGGAATGGCTTGAAATAGACTTGGGACGCACCCAGCAGATACAAACGATCTGGACCCAATTTGAATATGGCACTCAGTTCTATCAATACCTGATTGAAACTTCAACAGACGGTAAACACTGGAATATCTTTGCCGACAAGCGAAACAATCATCTGGCAGGCAGTCCGATGGTGGACTTCGGAAAAGCCAAAGCCCGCTTCGTGCGCCTCACTTATACCGGCGGACAGAAGAATGGCTTCGGTGGTGCTATCTGGAACATCAAGGTATTTTCCGGTATCGAAGACTCCGCTCCCCAACAGTGGATCGGTCTGACAGCCGCCGACTGGAATGGTCGCGAATGGCAGAACAATGAAGGAATGTTAGGAGGTGCTTTTATCCTAAAAGCAGGATCAGCCCGCACCAAGCGCATTGACGGACGCGACGCACTGGTTCTCGAACCGGGTACTACACTGGAATACCGTCACCCGTTACTTTCTCCCTCCAAGGAGCATACAATTAGTGGGTTAGTTCATAGGTTAGGTAGATGGCAAAGCTACGAAGCGGAGTCCGCCCTTTCATCCGGCGTGATTTCGCTTCAAAGTGGAGCCGAACCCTTAATCATCACTAATCTGCGCTACTATAACTGGAAACAGGCACCTGTCGAACAGGAATATGATACCACTACGGATATCGTCCGCTTACCAGCTGCCGATCAGCAAAAGCGTGGCTTGGTAGTAAGCATCACCGCCGATGACTTCGCCGCAGGAGACACCGTACATTATCTTTCCAATCATGGAATAGAAGGATACTTCGAAACCCACAAAGCCCCCTCCATCATCAAGGAAGTGGAAGGAAAGAAAAGTTTCAGCTTTGATGGTCATCAGGTATTCCAGTCCAACTTCTCCCTGCCTGCAACCTTGCTGGACAACACCCCCTATACATTGGAAGCCTGGATACTGAATGATTCCATTGCCGAAAATGAATGTGTAGCCGACTTCACGACTTCGCATGACGAATTGGAAAAGATTATGCTCGTCAGTGGCACGGAGCCCCGATGCGGTGTCATCAACCACTACGGCTGGTACGAAGATGCCGGATACAAGGACATGAAAGAGCTGACCGGCAAATGGCAGCATATCTATATTTGTTTCGACGGCCGCATGGAACAAGTATATATCAATGGTAAATTAATTAGCGAAAAAGACATTCAATTGCTAATAAAACCATCACAATACGTAACTTTGGGGCGGAATGCAGAACGCAACTGGCCGTTCACGGGCTACCTGCATTCACTGAAACTATGGGACGAATATATTCCAATCAAGAAATAATACCATAAAACGAATAATAACCATGAGAAAAGTATTAGTTACCACCCTGCTGGTTACCGCCACCGTAGGCAGCCAGGCGCAAGTGAAAAACCAATCGCACGGGTATCCCATCGATCCCGTACCTTTCACCTCGGTGAAAGTAACCGACTCCTTCTGGGGACAACGCCTCAACGCGAGCCGAGAGGTAACCATCCCCCTGGCATTCAGCAAATGCGAGGAAACAGGAAGATATCAGAACTTCGTCAACGCAGCCCATCCAAGTGATACCATTAAAGTAGGCGGACTGGCTTTCGACGATACGGACGTATACAAAACCATCGAAGGTGCCAGCTACCTGTTACAGACTTATCCGGACAAGAAACTGGCTAAATACATTGACAGTGTACTGGTAATTGTAGCCGCAGCACAAGAACCGGACGGATACCTCTACACCAGCCGCACCATGAATCCGAAACATCCCCATGAATGGGCGGGAAGCAAACGTTGGGAAAAGGTAGAAGACCTGAGCCACGAGTTCTACAACCTGGGACACATGGTGGAAGGCGCCATCGCTCACTACCAGGCCACCGGAAAGAAGAACTTCCTCAATATCGCCATCCGATATGCCGACTGCGTATGCCGTGAAATCGGTACAGGCGAGGGACAGCAAATCCGCGTTCCCGGACATCAGATTGCAGAAATGGCACTTGCCAAACTTTATCTGGTCACCGGAGACAAGAAATACCTCGACCAGGCCAAGTTCTTCCTCGACCAGCGTGGATATACCAGCCGTACGGACGAATACAGCCAGGCACATAAACCGGTGGTTCAGCAGGATGAGGCTGTGGGGCACGCTGTTCGCGCCGCATATATGTATGCAGGTATGGCCGACGTAGCCGCCCTGACGGGAGACACCGCCTATATCCATGCCATCGACCGCATCTGGGATAATATCGTCGGCAAGAAATACTACATCACCGGCGGTATCGGAGCTACCGCAGCCGGAGAGGCTTTCGGCAAGAATTATGAATTGCCCAACATGTCAGCCTATTGCGAGACTTGTGCTGCCATCGGCAACGTGTACGTCAACTACCGTCTTTTCCTCCTGCACGGTGAATCCAAATATTACGATGTACTGGAACGCACCTTATACAATGGTCTGATTTCAGGTGTATCCCTGGACGGCGGTGGCTTCTTCTACCCCAACCCGCTGGAAAGTATGGGACAGCATCAACGCCAGCCCTGGTTCGGTTGTGCCTGCTGCCCGTCCAACATCTGCCGTTTCATCCCGTCCCTGCCGGGGTATATCTATGCAGTGAAGGATAAGGACGTTTACGTTAACCTCTTCATGTCCAATACTTCCGACCTGAAAGTGGGTGGCAAAGCTGTTTCTATCGAGCAAACCACCCAATACCCGTGGAACGGCGACATCACCATCGGCATCAACAAGAACAGCGCCGGACAGTTCAACCTGAAAGTCCGTATTCCCGGATGGGTTCGGGGTCAGGTAGTTCCCAGTGACCTGTATACCTATAGTGACGGCAAGCGTCTGAAGTACACAGTGAAAGTAAACGGAGAAGCCGTACAGAATGAGCTGAAAGATGGTTATTTCTGCATCGACCGCCGTTGGAAAAAGGGTGACAAGGTGGAAGTACACTTCGACATGGAACCGCGTATCGTGAAAGCCAACAATAAAGTGGAAGCCGACCGCGGACGCATTGCCGTAGAACGCGGACCGATTGTATACTGTGCAGAATTCCCGGATAATAACTTCGACATCTTCAGCGTATTCATGAACCGCAACCCGAAGTTTGAAGTGGTAGAAAAGCCCGATCTCCTGTATGGCATCAACCAATTGAAGACCGGCGCACAGACACTTGGCTACGACGATCAGGGTCGCCTGACCACTACCGATGTGAGCCTGACACTGATACCTTACTACGCATGGGCTCACCGTGGTTCGGGAGCTATGGAAGTATGGTTGCCGCAAGAGCTGAGCGCATCCCGCCCCGCCATGCCTGCCACACTGGCTTCGGAAAGTAAAATAGACGCATCCCATCGCGCAAAATCCATCTCGGCCATCAATGACCGCCTGATTCCGAAAGATGAAAATGACCGTTCCCTGCCCTACTACCATTGGTGGCCCAAACAGGGAACTACGGAATGGATCACGTATGAATTCCCGGCAGAAGCTGCCGTATCAAGTTCCACCGTATATTGGTTTGATGATGCCCCTTGGGGCGGCTGTCGTGTACCGAAAAGCTGGAAGATATATTATAAAGATGCGCAAGGCCAGTGGCAGCCCGTCACAGGTGCCGACAAATATGGCGTTGTAAAAGGTGCGGGAAACACCGTAAACTTTGATCCCGTAAAAACCAAATCAATAAAACTGGAAATCACCCTGCCAGACAAACATGCAGCAGGTGTTTATGAATGGGAAGTACAATAAAGGTTAGTTAGATATGAATGTTTGTAAATTAGGTTTGTCGATAGCCATGCTCCTTAGCGGGGGCATGGCTTTCGCACAAGGCACGGTGGACGATTATAACCGTGCCTACGCATTGAGAGAGAAATTCAGTGCCAACAAAGTATTCTACTCCAACGTCACGCCGCAATGGATAGAAGGCACACATCAGTTCTGGTATGTACGCAATACGCCCGAAGGCCGTATCTATGTATCGGTGAACGCAGACAAGAAAAGCAGAAAGGAATTGTTCGACCACAAGCGTTTGGCAAGCGCACTGAGCAACGCGTCCGGCAAAGAAGTAAACCCCGAAGCAATCCAGTTGGAACGGTTACGGGTGAATCCGAGCTTAGATACGCTTCGTTTTGTATTCGGCAACCAATGCTGGATGTACACCACCCGCAAGAATCAGTTGGTAAATGAAGGCAGCTTGCCCGACCGTAATGCACCACAGAAGCACTGGATGGAGCGGGATGACGAAAAAGAAGCCGCTCCCGTAACTTCACCCGATGGAAAGTATACCGCCTATATCAAAAATCATAATGTATACGTGAAAGAAGTTGCCACAGGGAAAGAAAGACAGTTGAGTATAGACGGCACACTGAGCAATTACTATTCAGCCTATATCCGCTGGTCACCGGACAGCAAGAAAGTGGCTTCCTGCAAGATACGTCCGGTTGAGAAGCGTTATGTATATTACGTGGAGTCTTCTCCAACGGACCAACTGCAACCTAAGCTCCACAAGCAGGAGTATGCCAAACCGGGAGATGAACTCCCATTTAAGGTGCCTTGCATCTATGAAGTGGAGACAGGACGCAGTATTATCCCTTCCACTGATTTGTTTGCCCAACAATATGAGATATACGGCCCTGAATGGAACCCGGACAGCCGTGCCGTAACCTTCGAATACAATCAGCGCGGGCATCAGGTGTACAGGGTATTGGAACTTTCGGCAGAGACCGGCAAGGTACGTCCACTGATAGAGGAAAGCAGTGATAAATACGTAAACTACACCCGCCATTTCCGCCATGACCTGAGGGACAACAAGCATATCATCTGGATGAGCGAACGCGACAACTGGAACCATCTCTACATGTACGACCGCACCACTGCGCAGCCCGTCCACCAAATCACCAAAGGCGAATGGTATGTGCGCGAAGTGCTTCGTGTAGATGAAGACAACCGGCAGATTTACTTCTCCGCAAATGGTGTACAACCCGGTGAAGACCCTTATCTCATCCGCTATTACCGCATCGGCTTCGACGGGAAAGACTTGGTTTGCCTTACTCCGGAAGAAGGAATGCACCGTGCCTGGTTCTCGGGAGATATGAATTATCTGGTAGACGTTTACTCTATGGTAGACAAAGCTCCTGTAGCCGTACTGCGCAGCGCCAAGGATGGCAAAGTAGTAATGCCATTGGAAACTGCCGACATCAGCCGCCTGATAGCCGAAGGCTGGAAAGCACCGGAAGTGTTTACCGCCAAAGGGCGTGACGGCAAAACGGATATGTGGGGACTGATTGTCCGTCCCACTAATTTCGACCCGAACAAGAAGTATCCGGTTATCGAATACATTTACCAAGGTCCCGGCGACCAATATGTACCCAAGACTTTCATTCCGTACAACTGGTACATGACTTCACTGGCAGAACTGGGTTTCATCGTTGTCATGGTGGATGGAATGGGAACTTCTTTCCGTTCACGCGAATTTGAAAATGTATGTTATAAGAATCTGAAAGATGCCGGACTGCCTGACCACATCGCTTGGATTAAAGCTGCCGGAGAGAAGTATCCGTATATGGATATGGACCGCGTAGGCATCTACGGCTGTTCCGCCGGAGGTCAGGAATCCACCACTGCTGTGCTGCTGCATCCCGAATTCTACAAAGCCGCTTACTCCGCCTGTGGTTGCCACGACAATCGCATGGATAAAATCTGGTGGAACGAACTCTGGCTCGGATATCCCGTAGGCGACCAGTACAAAGAAGGTTCGAACGTGGAGAATGCCCATTTGTTGAGTCGTCCCCTGATGCTGGTAGTCGGTGAACTGGACGACAATGTAGACCCTGCTTCAACCATGCAAGTAGTAAATGCTTTGATTAAGGCGAACAAGGATTTTGAACTGGTAGTCATCCCCGGCGCACACCACACAATGGGCGAAGATTTCGGGGAACATAAACGGTATGATTTCTTTGTAAGACATCTGATGGGGGGAAACCCGCCGAAGTGGGGTGAGGTGAAGAAGTGATTAGTGATTAGTGGTTAGTGATTAGTGGCTGGATGTGTCATAGCGCAGCCTGCTAATCACTAATCACTAACCACTAATCACCCCTTCAACCGTATTACGAACCTGCTCCCCTTTCCCAATTCACTTTCCACCGTCAGCGTGCCGCCATGAGCCTCCACAAAGTCCTTTGAGATGGACAAGCCCAGGCCACTGCCTTGCACCTTCGTACCCGGCACACGGAAATAACGGTCGAAAATACTTTGATGATAACGCGGGTCGATGCCCTTGCCAAAGTCCTGCACGTACATCTCAATAGTTCCGTCTTCATGCTTGGCACCAATCACCACACGCCCATTTTCTTTGGAGTAGCGGATGGCGTTGCTCAGAAGATTCGTCAATACCCAAGCTATCTTTTCACTATCCACAAACAGTTTCGGCATCTTCTCACCGGGATATTCCACTTCTATCTGAATACCAAATTTATCAGCCTGCACCTGATTGGCCTTAATGGCATACTCAATAAGCTCGATAGGCTTCGTTATCTTCGGCATCATCTGGAGCTTGCCGGCTTCTACTTGTGTCATATTCAGAAGCTCACCGGTGATACCCAACAGACGGTCGGCATTCTCTTTAATGCTTTTCGATAGTTGTTCCTGCTCGTCGTTCAAAGCTCCCACCCGTTTGTCTTCCAGCAATTGCAGACTCATAAGAATGGCAGAAATAGGCGTTTTCAGTTCATGGGAGATGGTGGAGATGAAGGTGGTCTTGGCAGAGTCCAGTTCCTTGAACTCGGTGATATTCTTCAACAGGATGACGTCACCCAGGTTTTGCGGTTCGTCCGTATCGGTTTCCGTGTTCATAATCGTGATATAGGACGCCTGAAAATAACTCTCCTTGTTGTCCGCATAGATTTTCAGCGGTTCCTTCTTTTCACTGGGAGTGATGAGTTCGCGCACCAGACGGCGGAGCAGGTCGTTCTTCAGCGAGAGTTCTTCGGCGGAATGGCGGATAACCTCTTCCCGCTTCAAATTCAGCACGGTGAGCGCCTCTTTGTTGATGAAAAGTATTTCATGCTCCCGGTTCAGGCCGATGATAGGATCGTGAATACTATTCACAATGGCTTCCAGAAACTTCTTGGCAGCAAGAATATCATTCAGTGTGCTGGCACGGTATTCCGCCAGCCGTTCCGCCATGCGGTTGAAGCTGTCGGCCACTGCGCTGAACTCTTCGTGCCCACTCATGTCGAGGCGTTTCTCGTAATTGTGATTGGCTATTTCGAAGATGCCGTGCGTCAGTTCCTGAATAGGCTTACTGATGGAACGGGGCAACCAGACCAACAACACGATACTGGCAAGAATACAGACGCCTCCAGTAACGGAAATCCACAGCAGAGCACGCTGCAAACCCGGCATGGCGGCGGGACTGTCCGGTTCGGTGGCTGTCAGTATCTGAAGATTCACTACGGAGAGAGCAACCAGCAGAATGATCATACCGGTCAGAATGCCTACACTGAGTATCAATTTAGTACGAATATTCATAATGCACTGATGAATTAAATTTTATGCAAGTATAATCAAATCTATGTTTGCTTGCGCCAATTCGCTCACAAATTTTCTGTATTTCAACACCATGAACAAGGATTGCGGAAAGCGGAAAGCAGGACTGCCCATGCAAACCGTCGTAATTTGCCGCTCTTTACAGGCCCGTACCACGGCATCCAGCACGTCCCGGGACTGTACCTGGAGGACTTCACCATCCAACTCAGTGACCAGTTTGAAGTGGTTCAGCAGATAACGCTGGCTTGCCAGGTCGATACGGTCGGCACTCTCGCGGGGCGTCTGCACATACAGGGCAATGAAAGAAGTATTGTAGCGGGTAGCCAGCCGTGCCGCCTTACGGATGATGCGCCGTGGCGTCTTCTCATGACTGCTGATGCATGCCAGAAACTTCTCGTGCCGGACGCCTACGCTCGAAATGACGACTTCGTTCTCCACCTTCTTCTCCACTCGCAGGGCTACTTCCTTCAAGGCCAGTTCACGGAGTTGGAGGATGTTCTCGGTCCGGAAGAAGTTGGTCAGTGCCGTCTGCACCTTCTCCGGGCGATAAATCTTGCCGGCTTTCAGACGGGTTATCAGTTCTTCGGCAGTCAGGTCGATGTTCACCACCTCGTCCGCTTCCTGAAGGACACTGTCGGGGATGCGCTCTTTGACTTCGATGCCGGAGATGCCTTGCACTTCTTCGTTCACGCTCTCGATGTGCTGGATGTTGACGGCGGAAATCACGTTGATGCCTTCGTCCAAAAGGTCCATCACGTCCTGCCAACGCTTTTCGTTACGACTGCCTTCTACGTTGGTATGCGCCAGTTCGTCCACGATGACTATTTCGGGATGGATGCGGATGATACCCTCCAAATCCATTTCTTCCAGTTCCTTGCCTTTGTAGAATATCCGGCGGCGGGGGATGACGGGCAGGCCTGCAAGGAGAGCTTCCGTCCCGGCACGTCCGTGGGTTTCGATGTAGCCGATTTGCACGTCTACGCCGTTGTCCAGCAGGTCGTGGGCTTCCTGGAGCATCCGGTAAGACTTGCCCACACCGGCTATCATGCCGATGTAAATCTTGAACTTGCCACGACGGGATTTCTTTATCAGGTCGAGGAAGTGTTGCACGTTTTGTTCTCTGTCCATACCTTTAAGTAGTTATCATTATGGGTTAGCCGGGATTAGTAAGTGAGTTGGCATATCATCAATACGGATGATGGGTACCATCAATACGGATGATGGGTAGAATCAATGCCAATGATTCCTACAACCAATGCCAATGATTCCCACAATCAATGCCAATGATTCTATGCTAAGTCATAGAGACAAGATACCTCTGTCACTTACATTAAGGCTTTAAGGTTATGCCAAAGACTAAGTGGGTATCTTCCAAACAAGGATTCCAGATAGCCTGTGCAAATATAGGCAATGAAAATGAGTCTGTTATCCTGATAGCCGTAGTAGCTTTCAATGCTACATTGGTAAAGGCAAAACCGGAGTTTCCATATCCTACCGTATAAGTTTCATAAGGAACGAATCCTACGGTTGCATTCAAATCTACCGACTTCACGCTGAACGGATAGTTCAGTTCACAATAGGAAGAATAGTTTTGCGCGCTTTCCTCATTCTTATCGGCACCGGCAAACATGGTGTACCAAGCTATGGACAGGGGAAACTTCTCGCAAGGCAACGTATAGGCCAGACCAGCTTCAAAGAAATGTGCCGTCTCATGACTTTTGAAGTTGAAATACTGACGGGCACCCTGTCCCGCCCACCAAAGGCTCGCCACAGACAGTGACAGACCGGACTCGCCGAATGCGTAAGCTGCCGTCAGGTCTATCTCCTTGTTTGCCTGGCCTTCGGTAGATTTATAACCGTCGAAGTCCGTGGAACCCCACGCAGTCAGAGAGAAGCCGCCGATGCCGAAACCCAGTGTAGGTTGGAAGCTGGCTCCCGTCTGATATACGCCGCGCCAGACGTAAGAGCTTACTAAATCACCCTGCACGGTAAATTCCTGTGCCTTCACATCGTTTGTCCCCAAAAAGCATGCAGTAACAATGGCTGCTATTACAAAAAACGTTCTTTTTACTTGTTTCATAATTCATTCAATCTTTAAAATACAATCTCTTAAAAAGAGAGAGGCGTGTCTCCGTTCACCCTGTTTTTAGACATCACCATGGCAAAATATGAACGGAGCCTGTCCGCCTCTCTTCTACCAACCTAAAGTTATATTCTGATTATTAAAATAATTGGTTATACAAATGATAATTTACCAGCGTGCATTTCCTAAGTCTGTAAGGCTTTTATCTTATAGCCCAGGGTAACACCCTGGGTAATGGATGCTCCCACAGTCTTACGCCCTGTAAGGGCAAAAGCCCATGCGTGCTGTAATGCCCTTACAGGGCGCAAAGAGAAACACATGGTAATCCCCCAGGGCGTTGCCCTGGGCTATAAGATAAAAGGCTTTCAGCCTACCAGGTACTATCACGTCAATGAGTATGCCGAAAGGAAACCTTGATTCAGCGCTACGCTGCTAAATTATCATTTAATATTGTCTATCTCTTCGAGTGCAATGTTCAGTTTCAACACATTCACCTTTTCCGTCCCGAAAAGACCGAGCAGTGGTTTCTGTATCGTCTCGTCCACGATACTCTTCACCTTCGCCTCATCCATGCCACGTGCCTGGGCTACGCGTTTCACCTGTACATAAGCACTGGCGGGAGTGATATCCGGATCAAGCCCCGAAGCACTGGCTGTCACCATTTCAGCCGGAACGTCCTTGCGTTGCAGATAGGGATGGTGCACCAGGAAAGTATCAATACGGGCTTCTACTTCCGAAAGGTATTCTTCGTTGGTAGGACCTTTGTTGCTACCGGAAGAACTGGTAGCATCGTAACCGTCACCGGCATGGGAAGGGCGTCCCCAGAAGTAGATGTCTTTTGTAAACATCTGTCCTACATTAGCGGCACCGACCACCTTACCATCCAGAGTCGCTACTTCCGCATTACCCTTATTTGGACCTGCCACCTGGGCAAATATCCACAGGATAAGGATATAGAATACAGAGAAGAACACGCAAAACGCAAGTGTTATTTTAAGGGATTTGAATAATGTTTTCATTATCTTGTTATTTATTAGTTTGTTATTATCAGGCCTTCTTCCGAAAGGAAACCCGGCCGGGGCGCCTCGCCCCTAAAAGAATAAACTGACCACCATATCTATTAATTTAATTCCGATAAAGGGTGCAATGACACCGCCTAAGCCATAAATCAGCAAGTTGCGGCGAAGCAATGCACTGGCACCAATCGGTTTATACTGTACTCCTTTCAGTGCCAACGGAATCAATATAGGAATAATGATAGCGTTAAAGATTATAGCTGAAAGGATGGCTGACTCAGGACTATGCAGCCCCATGACGTTCAGCGGTGCTAACTGAGGGATGGCTACCATAAACAAAGCGGGAATAATCGCAAAGTATTTAGCCACGTCATTTGCTATAGAGAACGTGGTCAATGTACCGCGCGTCATCAACAACTGTTTACCGATTTCCACAATTTCAATCAGCTTCGTAGGATCATTGTCCAAGTCCACCATATTACCGGCTTCCTTTGCAGCCTGCGTACCGCTATTCATAGCAACGCCCACATTTGCCTGTGCCAATGCCGGAGCATCATTGGTACCGTCTCCCATCATTGCCACCAGTTTACCGGATTGTTGCTCTTTCTTGATATATTCCATCTTGTCTTCCGGCCGGGCCTCAGCAATAAAATCATCCACACCGGCCTTTTCTGCGATGTACTTTGCCGTCAGCGGGTTATCTCCGGTCACCATTACCGTCTTCACTCCCATCTTGCGAAGGCGTTCGAAACGTTCCTGAATACCCGGTTTGATGATATCCTGCAACTCAATAACGCCAGCCACCTGCCGGTTGACACACACTACCAACGGTGTACCGCCGTTACTTGAAATTGCAGCAATCACATCTTCCACCTCTTTCGGGAAACTGTTTCCGGCACTCTCCGCAATCCGGCGGATAGCATCGAAAGCACCTTTACGTATCTGAGTACCATTTTGTAAATCCACGCCTGAACACTTTGTTTCGGCAGTGAACTTAATCATCCGGGCACCCGTAGTATTCAGGTCACGCATACGGCGACCTGTTTCCCGTCCCAGTTCTATAATTGATTTACCTTCCGGTGTTTCATCGGAGATGGAGGACAGCAGGCAAGCCTCAATAAAATCACGTTCGTCCACACCGGGAGCTGCATAGAACTTCGTAGCTTTACGGTTACCGATTGTAATAGTTCCCGTCTTATCCAGCAGCAACGTATCAATATCACCGGCCGTTTCCACCGCCTTACCCGATTTCGTTATCACATTGGCACGAAGCGCACGGTCCATACCTGCAATACCGATAGCGGAAAGCAGACCACCGATTGTGGTCGGTATCAGGCAGACAAACAGGGAGAGAATAGCTGCAATCGAGATGTACGTTCCCGGATGATCTATATTCGTATAGTCCGCCATCGGAATCAGCGTGACGCAGACAATCACGAATACCAGTGTGAAACCTGCCAGCAGGATAGTCAACGCTATTTCATTCGGTGTTTTTTTCCGGGTAGCGCCTTCCACCAGGGCAATCATCTTGTCGAGGAAGCTCTCACCCTGTTGTTGGGTTACCAATACCTTTATCTTATCAGAAAGCACCTTCGTACCACCGGTTACGGAACTCTTATCTCCACCCGCCTCACGGATTACCGGGGCAGATTCGCCTGTGATGGCACTTTCGTCAATGGAAGCCAGTCCTTCTACAATCTCACCGTCAGCCGGAATCGTATCACCGGCTTCGCAAATAAAGTAATCACCTTTCTTCAGGCGTGCACTACTGATATTGCAGACTTTGCCATCAATCAGGATTTTAGCGGGAGTCTCCTCACGCGTCTTGCGCAGGCTGTCGGCCTGAGCCTTACCACGAGCCTCGGCAATGGCCTCAGCGAAGTTGGCGAACAGCAGAGTAACAAAGAGAACGACGAACACCAGGAAGTTGTACCCGAATGTTCCATATTCCGTAGTTCCCAGCGAGAGGATGCAGACTACCAGCATCACCAGCGTCACAAGCTCCACCGTAAACATAATCGGATTCTTAATCATCACCCGTGGATCCAACTTCACGAATGATTGCTTCAAGCTTTCCATAACTTGCTCCTTTTGAAACAAAGAAGCTGATTTCTTATCTTTCATATCTTTCTTTTTCTACTACTTACAAACTAAAATGTTCAGCAATCGTACTCAACGCATGCACCGGGAAGAATGACAGGGCAGCTACAATGAAGATAACCGCAAAAGTCATCACTGCAAATGTCACCGTATCCGTCTTCAGTGTACCGGCACTTTCCGGGATGAACTTCTTCTGCGCCAGCAGTCCCGCAATGGCTACCTGCCCTACAATCGGGATAAATCGACTCAGGATAAGCACCCAACCGCAAGCGTAGTTCCAGAAATAAGTATTATCTCCCAGTCCCTCGAAACCGGACCCGTTATTAGCTGCGCACGACGTAAACTCATACAATTGCTCGCTCAGCCCGTGGAAACCCGGATTATTCAGCCAACCGCCCTCGCTTGCCACGAAATCGGGATGATGGGCAAACAGATACGTGGACAGAGCCGTTCCTACCAGAATCACAAACGGATGAAGCAACGCCACAACAGTCGCAATCTTCATTTCGCGTGCTTCCACCTTCTTACCGAGGAACTCCGGTGTACGCCCCACCATCAGTCCGCTGATAAACACGGCTATAATTATAAATGTATAGTAGTTCATCCAACCTACCCCGACACCACCGAACCAAGTGTTAATCTGCATATTCAGCATCTCCATCAGTCCGCTGAGCGGCATCGTAGAGTCGTGCATACCATTCACTGAACCGTTGGAAGTGACGGTGGTCGTAATACTCCACAAGGCTGTTGCAGCAGCACCAAGCCGCACCTCTTTTCCCTCCATCGCTCCGCCATCCTGCGCAATACCCAGTTCGTCAATACGCGGGTTACCGTTCATCTCCTGATAGACATTGATGCCGACACCCGCCAGATAGGCAAAGAGCATCACACCGAATATACTATAAGCCAGTTTCTTACGCTTGGAATAGAAACCGAGTGCGAAAACCATTGCCATCGGAATGATAAGGATAGACCAGCACTCCACCATATTCGTCAGATACGACGGGTTCTCCAGCGGATGCGATGAGTTCACACCGAAATAACCGCCGCCATTGGTACCCAATTGCTTGATGGGCACGATGGCAGCCGCAGGACCTTGCGAAACCATTTGTTCCTGTCCTTCGAGCGTGGTCACCTCCATCTTTCCGTCAAAGCCCATCGGGGTACCTTCTATAATAAGAATGAAACCCACCACCAGCGAAAGCGGCAACAGGATACGGGTGCAACTCAGCACCAGGAAGTTCCAGAAGTTACCTATCGTCCGGGTGGTTTTCACGGAGATGGACTTCATGATGCCCGCCATAGCCGCCATGCCCGTTGCAGCCGTAATAAACTGGAAAAGCATGATGACAAATAACTGCGTGAAGTAAGTCAGCCCGCTCTCACCGGAATAGTGCTGCAAGTTGCAGTTCACCATGAAGCTGATGCAGGTGTTGAACGCCTGGTCCGGCGTCTGCGGGCCGTTGCCATCCGGGTTCAGCGGTAGCCAGCCTTGGCTGACCAGCAGCACCATGCCCCACACAAACCAGAAAGCATTCAGTATCAGCAATGCTTTCAGGAACTGTTTCCAGTTCATCTCCTCCTGTGGGTTAATGCCGGAAACTTTAAATATCAATCTCTCAATCGGCTTCATGAAGTCCGACCATGTCTTCTCTCCTTTATAGACCTTTGCAATATACCGTCCCAACGGATAAGCCAACGCCACCATCAGGACTATTTGCAGGGCTACGCCTAAAATTTCTGTGTTCATTTCTCTAATTCATTAATAGAATGATACCTTAATTGTCAATTGTCAATTATCTAAAACTTCTCCGGCTTCACGAGCACATACATCAAATACCCGAAAACCGCAATACCTACTACAAATAATGCTGTATACATACTTCTCTCTCCTTCTTTAAATCCGTTCAAACCAATCCACACATTTCCAAAACAGCCCGAAAGCGAGCAACCCGCTCAACAGGCAGAAAATAAATGAAACCGTTATTCCCATGTCTTTTACCTTTTATCAGATTAATACTATTATCTTGTTTATCACAACAATGCCAAAGACGTGCCAAAGAAAAGAGAAGAGCCTTAACAAACTGATTTACAACAGGCTGATAATTTCATTGCAGCTACTCCACCTCCGCCCCACCCTTCCAAAATGAAAGGGTTCCCTATCAAAACAGCAAGAAAAAGTCTCACATTTCTCTACCGTTTCTCACTTTTTTATTACTTTTGCCGCTACACACATAAAATCAAGACAGCATGAAAAACCTACTCATACTCCTCGCCTTCCTCACCCTCTTTCCGATGCACCCCGCAGCCGCCACCTCCCTCGTCGACTCCCTGCGCCAACTCGCCCCCACCCTGCAAGGAAAAGACAAACACTTCGCCCTTGCCCGCATCGCCCTCACCACCAACGACATTGCCGACTGGGATTCCGTCATTGCCAACGCCCGCACGCTGCAAGACACCGTCTCCCTCTCCATGGGACTCACCAACCGCATCATCTGCCTGTCCAACCAAGCCCCCATCGAACTCCTGCAAACCGAAGTAGACAAAGCCCTCTCCTTCCTCCGAAGCTCCCGCCAGTTCAACTATTACTTCCATACCTACCGGGTATATATCAACACCCTCTTCACCGCCAGGCAACGCGAAGAGGCCCAACAAACCGCCACAGACATGTTCGAGGCCGCCCGGCAGGAAAAGCAACCCCTGGGAATGGCCATGGCCTTGCAAGTGCAGGGCAGCATGTACTACCAGCTCAACCTCTACACCAAGGCTATGGATGCCCTGGAAGAAGCCTACCGTGTCTGCCCCGCCTATACCAGCGAAATCAATACCCTCGTCACCCACGCCCTCATCTGCGAGTGGCTGTGCATGACCGCCCTGAAGCTGGAGGACACCGGCAAACTCACCACCTATGCCGACCGCTACCACGAGAATGTGGAATACCGGAACGAAATCCGCCTGGGCGACCCCTCCGGGCACTTCCCCGTCACCGCCGCCGCTTTCCGTGCACAGGCAATGCTCCGCTCCGGACGGCAGGAGGAAGCCCGTGTGCTCCTCGACCATGCCCTCACCTTCATGCGTCCCGGCATCCCCGCCCGTGCCTACGAACACTACTACGAAGCCCGTTGCGAACAACTCTACCGGCAGGCCGATTACACCGGCGCCCTCATTGCCATCGACACCTTGCTGAACACCCACCAAGGCTACTTCCCCTTCTACCTGCACGACCTACTGCGCAAGGCCGAGATACTCGCCCACCAGGGAAAAGGCGTAGAAAGCACGCGCCTCTATTCCCGCTACATCGCCATGCAGGACTCCATCGAACGGATAGAGATAGCCGCCCGGATGGACAAGCTCCAGACCCTTTACGAAGTAGACCGCCTCAAAACGGAACAAAGGAACTCCTTCCTCTGGTTCCTTATCGCCACAAGCAGTTGCACACTCACCCTCATCATATTTGCCGGATACATCGTCTATTCACGCCGCCTGCACCGCAAGAACCGCATCCTCTACCAGCGCTACCTGGAACAGGAGAAGATGGAGGAACGTGTACTCGACGCCATCGAAGTGCTTCCCATCAACAGCCTCTCCAAAGAATCGCAACTCTTCTGCCAGCTCAGCGAACTGATGCACGAACAGAAACTCTTCACCAACCCCAACCTGAAACGTAAAGACCTCGCCGAATTGTTGCACACCAACGAAACCTATCTTGCCAACGCCATACGCACCAACACCGACGGCAAGAATTTCCACGACTACATCACAGACCTGAAACTGAAATATGCCTCCCGCCTACTGATAGAAAACGACTCTTTGTCCGTTTCAGAGGTTGGCGAAAAGTCCGGTTTCAACTCTTCATCCACCTACTTCCGCGTCTTCCGCGAGCGTTTCGGCATGTCTCCAACCTACTTCCGCAACATCTCAAAGGAAAAATAATCGTTTGTAACCATCTGATAGTGTGTGAATTCCTATTTTGGGAGTTTAATTACCTATTTTGGGAGTTCACTTTCAAATACATTGTCTACCTTCACCCCAGCTTACGACAAAAACCGGGGTGAAGCCTTGCGGGTTCCGGCGGATTTACAGTCCGCCCAACATCCGCCGCCACCCCATAAAACGACAAGAGATATGATAGAACTATTAACAGACAAACTGCCTTATTCCGAGTGGATGGAACAGTTGAACCAATGGGAATACCTGTGGATAGCAGAGGTCATCGGCGTATTCCTGTTACTGATACTTACCGGCATAGCCTTGCGGACATACTTCAGGATGAGAGAAGCAAAGCGCAAGCTGGACGAATACAAAAAACGAAGGGAGCGCAAAGACCCTTTCGACTACCTGACCAAAAAGGAAGGAAGCCCTAATCACGACTTTACAGAAAGCTCCAATCACGACTAAATAATATAAATATGAAGAAGATTATTCTTATACAACTACTATGCCTGTCATGCCTCGCCACGGCATGGGCACAGAAGGCAGACAGTCTCTACATCTTCCGCTTTGTGCAGGAGAAAGACGTGTTCTACGTTCCCTGGCGGGACAATGGCGGACAGCTTGAACAACTCGTCAGCTTGCTGCAACAATACAAGGAAGCCATCACCGCAGGCAGCATCCCCCTGTACATCAACGGTTACTGCACCGGACAACCCACACACCGGGAAAACCTCCGCATGGCAGCCATACGCAGCAATCGCGTCAAGTCCGAACTTATCAGGCGGGCAGGGCTGGCCGAGGAACATTTCATCACCGCCAACCATCAGGGCAGTTATAAAGAAGAACGGAACGTAGTGACCGTAACCGTCCGTATTCCTGTAGATACAAGGGAAGTGGCGGAAAGAGATTTTTCAGACACGGATGACACGGATTTAAAAGCTGCGCAACCCCAGGAACCGGCTGCGCAACAAACCGTACAACAGCCTGAAAACGCTGTGCAGCAACCTGAAAACACCCCACAGCAAGAAAAAAAATCCGTGTCATCCGTGTCATCCGTGTCTAAAAAATCCCCCGCATCCCCCTCCCGCAAAGCATACATCCCCCTCTCCCTCCGCGCCAACCTCCTCCGCTGGGCAACCCTCACCCCCGACCTGGGCATCGAGTGGTACGCCACCCCGCACATCAGCATCCTGTTGAACGCCTCCTGGACCTCTTGGAGCTGGAAGGACAAAGACCGCCGTTACGCCCTCTGGAACCTCTCCCCCGAAGTGCGCCACTACCTCGGCACCGCCCGCCACGGCTACCTCGGACTTATGTACCACACCGGAGAGTTCAACTACAAACTCACCTCCACCGGTCGCCAGGGCAGTTATCACGGTGGCGGCATCACCGGCGGCTACCTCTGGATGTTCCGTCCCTCATGGGGCATCGACTTCCACCTCTCCGCCGGATATACCCGTGCAGAGTACGACACCTACACCCTCGCACCGACAGGCATACGCGTATATAAAGAACACAACGCCTCCCGCAACTACTGGGGCATCAACAGCGCAGCCATCACACTAATATGGAAGATAGGAGGAAACAAGCAATGAAGACAATCAGCACCCGCACCCTGACCCAGGCCATCAGCATCCTGACGCTGACCGCCGCAACACTCACCGCCTGCATCAAGGACGACCTGTACAACACCCCGCACCCCGACCAGGGCGCCATCATCCTCACCACCGACTGGACACAGCGTGGCGAAGGCATCCCCGTCCCCACCGACTACACCGTCGAGGCAGCCCGTTCCACCTTCGTCCTGCAAGCACAGGAGAAGGCCATCCCCGCACTCTTTGCTCCGGGCTCCATAACCCTACTGGCCTACAACCTCCCCGACGGCGTAAGCATCGCCAACGGCACCGCCACCGTAGCCCGTACCACCGACAACGACAACCTGCAACGTCCCGACCCCGGAATGCTTTTCGGCGGCACCGCCGTCACCACCGTCATAGCCGACGACACCGTGCGCGTCGGCCTGCCCATGCGCCAGCTTTTCCGCCGGGTGCAATTCGAACTCACCATCACCGGAGGCGACCCCGAACGCATCACCGGCATCGAAGCCCGGCTGGAAGGCGCAGCCTCGTCCGTCCGTATAAGTACGGGGGAAGTGACAGGCGAAGCGATAAATGCAACCGCAAATGCAGCCGCAGGCAGCGCCGTCGCCGTGCAAATCCCCTTCGTCCGCACAGGCAACAAGCTGACAGCCGCCATACAGATGCCCGGCATCATCGCCACCGCCCCGCAACGCACCGTCATCACCCTCACCTTCACCGACGGCAAACGGCAGACCGCCGAAACCGACGTCAGCGAAGCCTTTACCAACTTCAATGCCAACCGACTCACTCCCCTGCGCCTCAGCGGCAGCCTCTACGCCCCCGAAAGCGCCGAAGCGAGTGGCAGCATCGTCAATTGGACGGATGTGCAGGGAGGAGACGTAGACGCGGAAATGTGACAATCCGGTCACCTCTTAGTACATAAACTAATTAGAAACATTTTACTTATTCATAAACTAACAATTAATTATTAACAACTTTCAAAAACAGTAACGATTATGAAAACCAACTCAATTCTCAGCAACCTCGCCGCTCCGGCATTGTTCATCCTCCTCTTCGCAGCATGCGAATCAGACAATCACCTGACAGACGACAGCCCCATAGCCGCCCGCATCACTTCCACCATCGCCCAAACCGCCGACACCCGCGCCAGCGAAACCACCTGGAACGACAACGACCGCATCGGCGTAAGCGCCGCCTCCACCGAGGGTGCCACCGCCTACACCAACATCCAGTACACCGCCACCGACACCAGGGGCAGCTTTACCGTAGTGAACGCCGCAGGCGAGGACAACGACATCTACTTCCAGGACAAGAAGTCCGTAGACTTCACCGCCTACTACCCCTACACCGGCTCCAACGGCACCCGCCCCGGCACCGACGGCATCATCTCAAAGACCCTCACCGCCGCCGACCAGGCACTTGCCGACCTGCCCCGGATAGACTACCTCTGGAGCCGCGCCGACGGCATCACCTCCGCCAACCCGCAAGTCAACTTCAACTTCACCCACCGCATGAGCCGCCTGAAGCTGAACTTCGTGGAAGGTATGGGCATGGCCTTCCCCGCCTCCGGACTGACCTACACCCTCTCCGGCCTCAAACTGGCAGGCACCTTCAACACCCTTAACGGAACCGCCGAAGCCGATGCCTTAGCCACAGCCGCCAAACTGGAAAACATCCCCGCTTCCACCACCGCCCAGAACACCCTCTCCACCCTCATCCTCTGGCCGCAGGAAGCCGCCACCGCCTCACTCAGCGTCACCGTCAGCGGCAGCAACTACAGCGCCACCCTCAACCTACTCGACCTGCCCGGCGTAACCCCCGCCACGCAAGGACTTGCCTCCGGCTATTCCTACACCTACAATGTGAAAGTGCACAAGACCGGAATAGAAATCTCCGCAGCCCAAATCACCGCCTGGACCCAAGGCACAGGAGGCGATGTAGACGCCAAAGAAGAATAGACCGGCACCGGAAAAAAGAATAACCCTAAATACCGACAGATATGAATCCCATCCTCCCATTCACAGCCCTCGCCCGTGTCCTGCGCCGGACAGGCTTCGTGCTCCTTCTCGCACTCAGTGCGGGAAGCTGCACCACCAACGACGTGTTTCCCGACACCGCCACCGATGACGCCACCCTCATCCGCTTCGACATAGCCCCACGCCCCGGCTTCACCGACCGGCCTTCCACCCGCATCACACAGACCACGGACGCCGCGCAATGGGAGGATGGAGACATACTGTGGATACGTGCCGAATTCTACGACAATGCGAACATTCTGAAAACCACCTACATCACCGCCCTGAAACGGGACGGAGGCCACTGGCGCTCACTCACATACGAGGAAGAAGAAGCCCACATAACCCCATGCACACCACTCCGCGGCTACTACAAGAACGAAATAAGGTGGCCCAAGAGTTTATACGGCACCACGGGCACCTATTGCCGCATCTACGCCAGATATCTCGGGCAGCAATACCCCGACGCAAGCGGAAAGATAGCAGTGACCCCGGACATCGACGTGATTAATATCCCCAATAACTACAGCACCTCCCATCCGGGAAAGGTTGTCGAACTCCGGTTCTTCCAGCCTCTGGCGCGCCTGCGCATCACAAAGGCATGCCAACTCAAGTTCAAGAGTTTGAACTACGCGTTCCGTTTCCCCGAGTTTCTCGAAGCCCGAGACTCGTATGTCGACAATGTCTTTCATGTTCCCTCGGACGGAAAAGACTATTTCCTCGACTCCGAGGACAAGAACAGCCAAACCATTCGCATAAACGGGCAGGAAATCCAACTCCTGCCCGATGCCAACGGCGAGTATGCAGGCATGTCCTACACCATCGACCCCGACGCCCTCCTGCCCTCCGGCCCCATCGCCCCCGAATTCTGACGGACATTCAAATAGAACCCCCATATTCACCCCATAACCCACAACAGATATGAAAACCTCCACATACACCCGCTTCCGCCGCCTCGCCCACAGTGCCGCCCTCGTGCTCGCCGCCGCCTTGCTTGCCACCGCCTGCACCGACCCCGCCGACCTCGCCGACGGAAGCCCCGCCTCCACCGATGCCCTCAGCTTCGGCGCCTCCCTCCTTGCCCCCGGCAACTCCGGCAAGCACACCGCCGACACCCGCACCCGCGCCACCGCCCCCGTCACCAAAGATGCCTTCACCAAGGGCGACCGCATTGCAGTAAGCATCGACAACCAAGTGAAACCCTACGTCTACGGCACCGACCTCCGCTTCACCGCCACCGCCCCCGACAACTCCTTCTACTGGACACCGGGACAGCAGCGACAGGACGGCGTCATCGCCTGGTACCCTTACTCCGACGAGCTCCCCTCCCTATCCTCCCCGCTCAACATCTCCCGGCAAGACACCGACGCCGCATTTGCCGCCGCCGACTTCCTCTTTGCCGGCCCCGCCACCCTGACCCGCAACCCCTCATCCGCACTGACCTTCAGCCACCGCACCGCCCTGTTGCGGCTGAACATCAAAGCAGACGGAAAGACCGTAGTCCCAACCCAGGGATTCGACGTGACCGGAGTAGACGTTAAGGGCACACCGGTAGACGCCACCATCGACCCCACCAACGGCACACTGACGGGAACCGGCAACACCGCCGTCATATACACCCACCGTTGCGCCGCCACCCCCGACGGCTACACGGCCACCTACGAGGCGCAAATCATCCCGCACACCATCCCCTCCCTCAGCGGCGGCACCAGCCTCACCATCCATACCACCAATCCCGATAAGACGTACAACGGCATCATCCTCAGCGGCAGTTACGAAGCCGGACACATCCATACCTACAACATCACCCTCGGCAACGACCGCGTCTCCATCACCCCCACCGACGAAGGCCTGTCCTGGAACGACGGTGACATCCGCCCCGGCCTACCGCCCACCGGCTACGACCTCACCGTCTCCACCGCCCAAGAACTGAAAGACTTTGCCGACGCAGTGAACAACGGCAGCACGATAGGCACCTCCTCCATAGAAGCCCGCAGCGCCCGCGTGCTGCAAACCGCAGACATCGACTTGACGGGGATAGACGACTGGACGCCTATCGGGAACTCCACTTCTTCTTCTAACAACTATTTCAAAGGAAGCTATAACGGAAACGGATACACCATCTCCAATCTGAAAATCAAAAGTGGAGAATGGTTTAGGGGGCTGTTTGGGCTGGTAATCGGTGAAAGTAGTTCAACTCCCGCTGTGCTCACAGGCATTCATTTGAGGAATGTGGATATAGAAGTGTCTCACAATTCGGATATATCGTGCGGTGCCATTGCAGGGGCAGTTGACAGCGATGCGGTCATCACCTTCTGTTCCACCCAGGGAGAAATAAAAACAGATATGAACCTACAAGGGAAACCATATAACAATAGCGGAGGGATAATCGGGAATAATAGGGGGACTATCAGCTATTGCCGGGCCGATGTAAAAGTCACCGCTTCTTCCGATGCAAATGATACGAGTAGAGAATGCAACGCCGGAGGCATAGCGGGTATTAATACCGGCACCATCCTTGCCTGCGAAGCCTCAGGCAGCGAGGTTTCTGCCAAAGCCTCTAATGCAAAAGCCCAAGCCGGAGGCATAGCAGGAACGACTTCCGGCAGCAGCTACATCGCCTCTTGTGCATCCGAAGTGGGAAAAATTATTGCCAATTCCGGTGGACACGAAGCATATGCCGGCGGTGTGGTAGGACTTCAAGCCGGGGTACTGTACAGCTCTTACGCACGGGGAGATGCAACAGCAGAAGGTGCATCCACAATAAATATGGCCGGTGCCATCGTGGGCGACAATAGCTCTAACGATACAGACCTGTGCATCGGCACCGGCGCAGGCGCAGGCACAGGCGGGCAAGGTACGTCAGACCTGCCACCATCATCCGATAGTATCCTCTACGATGCAGATGCCACCGATAAAGAGATATACAACCTCATGCAAACCAAAGATTTTGAGAAGCAAGATATCCCTACCACCACCTACGACGCCACATGCTTTCCCGCCTATGGCATCGAGGTGACGAAGGTGACATTCAGCAGCAAAGGCGCATGGAGTTACGACCCCGCCAGCGGCAAAATCCGCATCAGGGGTCTGCCGTCCGTCCCTCTGCCCTGATGCTGTTCGCGCAAGCGGATATGTAATCCCGGCACCGTTCTCTGCCCCGATACCGTTCGCGCAAGCGGATATGTAATCCCGGCACCGTTCTCCGCCCCGATACCGTTCGCGCAAGCGGATTTGTAATCCCGGCACCGTTCTCCGCCCCGATACCGTTCGCACAAGCGGATTTGTAATCCCGGCACCGTTCTCCGCCCCGATACCGTTTGCGCAAGCGGATTTGTAATCCCGGCACCGTTCTCCGCCCCGATACCGTTCGCACAAGCGGATTTGTAATCCGCATCCTCAAGGTATCGTGAAAGAGTGGCAGAATATCGTGAAAGAGTGGCAGAGCACCTCAATTGCGGGCATGTCAAAACAGAAAAAGTAATGAAGCAAATGATAAGCGATACTATCTCAATTCTCCTCCTCCAGTTGGAGGAGGAGTACCCGTAGGGGGAGGTGGTAGGTAAAACAATAAAATACCTATAAATCACAAGCCTAAGGAATTCCTTTCTCACCTACCACCCCGCCCTAAAGGGCACCCCTCCTCCAACTGGAGGAGGGGAATGGAGATAGTCCGTTTGATTCAAAACGGTGCAGAAAGGAGTAAAGTTACGAGCTACAGGCTACAAGCTACGAGCTACGAGCTACAAGCTACAAGTAGCTGCGCTATGTTCCGAAAGGCACTTGTAGCCTGTAGCTCGTAGCCCGTAGCTCGTAACTGATTCAGAAATAAAGGGTACTTTCAATGCAGTCGCCCTGCAATACTATAAACAACCTGAAAGATATGAATTATTAACCCGTGAAGCCACCGGAAAAACGCTTGTGCAAGGAGTCTGAAAACGCTTGCGCAAGGAGCTGAAAATGGAAGCGCAAGGAATTAAAAATGGAAGCGCAAGCATTTTAAAATGGAAGCGCAAGCATTTTTAAACGGAAGCGCAAGCATTTTTCAGCGCCTGTGCAAGCATTCGTCAAGCGTCCGTGCAAGTGTTTTTCGGCTGCATGGCAACAGCCTCAAGTCCCTCCGCCCCGCCCCTCCGTCGCCTACCCCGGGAGTCGCGCGTTCGGTCGTGTTCAGAGAGGCTCAGCCTGCGCGGCTTTCACACTAAAAACCGATTGGAATATATGCCAAAATTCAGATTTGTGAAACGCAAGAGCCTTCAGAAGAAGGACGATCCGGGCAAGTGGTACGCCTCGCCCATAGTAGAAAACCGCTTGAACACCGGCACCGTGTGCCGCGTAGTGACCCGAAACACCACTACCGCCCCCACGGAACTGGAATCGGGCTTCAACCTGGTGTGCGACGCCATCCCCCTGCAATTGCAGTTGGGCAACAGCGTGCAACTGGGCAAACTCGGCATCCTGCGCCTCAGCTTCGGCAGCTCAGGCGTCGACAACATCGATGCCTTCAACGCCGCCACCATGATACGCAACGTAAAGGTCATCTTCACCCCCTCCAAAGAACTGATGTCCGCCATCAAAGACGGCCTCTCCTTCGAGAACGCCGGTGTGGTGGACAACGGCTTCGTCTATGCCACCACCCGCGCCTTCAAAGAGGCACAGGGCGGAGGCGGTTCCGGTTCGGGCGGCTCCGGTGATTCCGGCGGCGGCAGCGGCTCCGGCGGCGGCATCATTGATCCCGATCCGCTGGGATAAAAACCAGAGGATATACCGGGACAAGGAAATCCCCTCCGGGCAGTGGGTTAGGGCTGCGGGGAGGGGATTAAAATATCCCAACCATAGATAACTCTCTGAAAGATTGACTTGGAGATGAAGGAAAAAGCAATTATCTTTGCATTGTAATTTATTAATAGAAAGGAGGAAAGCCATATGGCAAGACCTATCAAGGAAACCCCGATACTAAAGGGAGAAGATGCTGCCCGTTTTGAAAAAGCGATGCGCGAAGTAAAACCATTGAGCAAAGAACGTCAAGAGCAGATTCGTAAAGAAAGTGAAGCATTCCGCCGCAAGGTGATTATAAAAATCTGATTTTTGTTATGGAACTGATAAGATTGACGGCGGATTATAAGATGAAACCATTCGATTGCGGTGATACCGAATTGAATGGTTTTCTTTTAGATGATGCGAAATTCTACTTGAAACAGAAAATTGCAAATACGTTTATTCTGGAAGAAGAGAGCAGAGTTGTGGCTTACATTAGTTTGCTGAATGATAAAATATCCAAGCAGGAAGTAGAGAAAGCCACATGGAGAAAAGTCAAAAAGGCATTTCCGCATGAGAAGCATTTCAATAGTTATCCAGCTATCAAGATTGGCCGGTTTGCCGTTTCCCAATATTACAAAGGGCAGGGCATAGGAAGCGAACTGATGTCCTATCTGAAAGATGTCCTTTTGGGACAGAACGGCTATTCAGCCTTTCGCTTTCTAACAGTAGACGCCTATCTTGAAGCTATTCCGTTTTATGAAAGAAATGACTTCAAGATGTTAATTGCAGACGAAGAAAATGAGCATACACGCACCATGTATTTTGATATGATGCAAATCCCTTAAATAGGGATATTCAGTAAATGTCCCTCTTTCTAATAAATTAAGAGAACAGTTTT
>OLGD01001566.1_pt1 | contig 32631 bp, 31 predicted proteins | sample 1605311 | NCBI WGS metagenome assembly OLGD01 (sample SAMEA3888917, study PRJEB22519) | human gut metagenome | biome: human gut; feature: human-associated habitat; material: faeces | place: Denmark | collected 2010
TCCGCAACCTTGCCGACCAGCAAAAGTTTTTAGAGGAGTTCATACCCATTAACGGCGCAAGGTTTATTTGCACAGGCACACCATTCATTGATACCTACGCTAACCCCCATTCGGCAAGCGGGCTTGAAGTACCTATAAGGGGAATGTTCAATGAACAGTTTGCCGCCACCACTTCCGAAGAAATCCGCAAAACTTTCAAGATGAAACGGGAGCGCGGCGAGTTCATCGGTGCATTTGCCACCTATGGTTATAAAAAAGACCCGAACGACAAAAACAGCCTATTGGTAGATGAAGAAGCAGCGGAAGTTGTGAAAAGCATTTATCATTGGTTTGTGAATGAGGGGTACAGCAAAATGGGGATAGCCAAAAGGCTTAATCAAATGGGAGAGCCTAACCCCGAAGCCTACAAAAAGAAAAAAGGATTGAAGTACAACAATCCTAATTCCGGCAAAAATGACGGGTTGTGGTCTGCCAGCACGATTGCAAGGATATTGCAGAACGAAATCTATACGGGCGTAATGGTACAGGGCAGACACCGCGTTATCAGCTACAAAGTACACAAGCAGATCAGCGTCCCGGAAGATGAATGGTTTGTCGTCCCCAACACACACGAAGCGATCATTGACCGAGAAACATTTGAAAAAGCGCAAGCCTTACATAAGCGCGATACAAGAACGGCACCGGGCAAACAGGAAGTCTATTTAATGTCCGGCTTTGTCCGTTGTGCGGACTGTAAAAAAGCCATGCGGCGAAAAACCGCCCGCAATATTGCCTACTATTCTTGCCGCAGCTACACAGACAAAAAGATTTGCAGCAAACATTCTATCCGGCAGGATAAATTGGAAAACGCGGTTTTGGCAGCTTTGCAAATGCAAATTGCCCTTGTAGATCAGCTTGCAGAAGAAATTGAACGTATCAACAACGCGCCTGTAATCAACAGGGAAAACAAACGGTTATCCTATTCATTGAAACAGGCAGAAAAGCAACTAAAACAGTACAATGACGCTTCCGACAGCTTGTACCTCGATTGGAAAAGCGGCGAAATCACAAAAGAGGAATACCGCCGCTTGAAAGGCAAGATTGCAGAACAGATACAGCAGCTTGAAGCGAATATCTCTTATCTGAAAGAGGAAATGCAAATCATGGCTGACGGTATCGGAGCCGACGACCCGTATCTAACCGCCTTTCTGAAATACAAAAACATTCAGAGCCTTAACCGCGGGATTATGGTTGAACTCGTAAAAGCGGTTTGGGTGCATGAGAACGGGGAAATAACGGTTGACTTCAATTTTGCCGACGAGTACCAGCGAATTATTGATTACATCGAGAACAACCACAACATCATTACGGTGATTGAGAGCAAGGCGATATGACGGGCTTTCTACTCACCGCAAAGCAAAAGCTAATGTTGTGCATAAATAAACGGCTCTACCGCTGGTATCGAGACACGTTCGGAGGGGAGTATCAGGCGCTTGATTGCCGGGCAGCGGAAATTCCGATCGGCTGTGAAGGACTTATCTTCCACCCCTATCTGAACGGTGAACTGACGCCGTATGCCGATCCGACGCTCTGCGGCAGCTTCACCGGGATACGCGCGACCCACACAAAGGCGCATTTTACCCGCGCCGTGCTCGAAGGGGTATGCTATTCCCTGCTCGACTCCAAAATCGCGCTCGATAAACTCGGCATTGCCTATAAAGAAACCGCTGTGGCAATCGGCGGCGGAACAAAGGGCGCGCTCTGGCGGCAGATGACCGCCGATGTGCTCAATATTACCCTTAAAACCACCGAAAGCAGCGATTCCTCCTTCGGTTCCGCGATGCTGGCCGGAATCGCCGCCGGTGTGTTTAAAGATCCCGCCGACGCGGTAAAGAAATGCGTAAAGCAAAAGTCCATCACCCGTCCCAACCGCGATAATTGCGAAAAATACCGCAAAACATTTGATACGTACAAAAAGATTCACGATGCTCTGGCTCCGATTTACAACGCGAGGTAAACGCATGAAAACAGTTGTTTGTATACGGCAGTCGGCGGACGGCGAAATCAATCCCTTTGACGCAAGCGCTTACGAGACCGCGCTTAGAATAAAGGACGCTGAAATCACGCTGCTCAGCATGGGCCCCCAAAAAACCGCCGATTTCCTCCAAAACCTTACAAGACTCGGCGCCAAGGACGCGGTACTGCTTACCGATAAAGCTTTTGCGGGCGCGGACACACTCGCTACCGCCTACGCGCTCAGTCTCGCGGTGAAAAGACTTTCTCCAAAGCTTATCATCTGCGGCAGGCAGTCGGTTGACGGCGATACGGGACAAGTCGGCCCCGCCCTTTCGATAACCGCCGGATACCGCCTATTGACAAATGTTATGTCCATCGCCGCCTGCTCCGATAAAATCACCTGTATAAACCGCGCCGGAGAAACGGTTTCGGCAAAGCTGCCTGCCCTTATCACGGTGGAAAAAAGCCTGAATCTAAGACTGCCGAGCCTGCGTTCAAAGATCGCGCCGGTACAGGTCTTGAGCGCGTCGGATCTAAACGCCGATCGATCCCGCTGCGGACTGACAGGCTCTCCCACAAGGGTAGTTAAAACCTTTGAAAACTGCAACGACAGGCGCCGCTGCACATTTATATCGACGGCAGAGCTTCAGGCGGCGATTGAAGAGGGACTCGGAAAAGGCGCAAAAAAAATCGCCCTGCCGGCGAGCGAAAAAAAGCTGAAAAATGTCTGGATAGCAGGTAAAGCTCCGCTGGAAGCGGCGCAAACCATCGGAGAAAATGTCACGGTTATTCCGATCGACAGCCCCGCCAAAACGGCAAAACGGATAAAAAACGGAAACCCCGACGCGGTTTTATGGGGCAGCGACGCGGTCAGCAAAGCAATAGCGCCGCAAGTGGCGGCGCTGCTCAGAACTGGTCTTTGCGCCGACTGCACCTCATTTGAGACCGACGGCGATACCCTTTATATGTACCGTCCCGCGTGTTCGGGAAATATCATTGCGAAAATCCGCTGTATTAGCGCTCCGCCAATGGCAACTGTCCGCACCGCCAAGCAGGAACAGCAAAGCGTGATTTTCGGAATAGGATTTGGCGCAAGGGAAAGCGTCTCCGAAATCAAAGCGCTCGCGGACAATATCGGCGCCGGCATAGCCGCTACCCGAAAAATGGTGGACAACGATTATCTGCCCTACAATGTTCAGGTCGGACTTACCGGTGAATCGGTAAATCCGGACATCTATATCGCGCTCGGAATTTCGGGCGCCATCCATCACATTGCCGGAATACGCCAGTCGGGCACGATCATCGCCGTCAACGCCGACCGCGAAGCGCCGATCTTTAAATTTGCCGATTTTGGAATCGTCGCCGATGTAAAGGACGTATTGCGCGAGTTCCCCTGTCTCAGCGGCCGATAAATATTTGCAGCTTTGTCTTCCGAAAAAGGAAACCCGCGGCGTTCGATCAGACTGCCGCTCGCTTTTACCGCCGCGCTTGCAGTCAACGGACAACCCGTTTCCGGTATTTTCACGTACTCTATAATCGGTCAATACATCAAAAGCCGTCTGCCGTTTTTTACGGCAGACGGCTTTTATCCGCTTAAAACATAAGGATTCCCGACGATGGGCGCGCATATGCGGTGCGTGCCGCTCTGATTGCGGCGCACGCCGCTGAATTTCCGCACACTGCCCGCATGTTTTATATAAACCGGTTATTCAAACGCCCATTCGCCATTGCGGAAAATCGATACCGTATCGCCGCTGTGCAATGTGGCGGTAATGCAAAGATCGGGTGCGCCGATCATAAAATCCTCATGAATCATCGAAGTATTCACGCCCAGCGCCCGGCATTCCTCCAGTGTACGTTCGCTGTAATTCCGAATTGTATTGGCAAAGCCCTCTCCGAGCGCCAGATGGCAGGCGGCATTTTCATCGAAAAGCGTATTGTAAAACAAAAATCCCTGCCGCCCAACCGGTGAAGAATGCGGCACCAGTGCGACTTCTCCGAGATACGCGGCGCCCTCATCCATGGCAATCATTGTTTCCAAAAGCGCTTGATTCTTTTCCGCATGTACCTCTGCGGCTCTTCCCTTCTCAAACCGAATCCAAAAATTTTTGATCAGCTGACCGTTATAGGAAAGCGGCTTCGTCGCATATACAATTCCGTCGGCCTGCCCGCGCATCGGACTTACAAACACTTCCTCTGTCGGAATATTCGGATTGAAGAACGCACCGCCGATTGTATATTCACCGCCGCCGCAGAAAAGCGCTTCGGGAATCAAACCAACCGTGAAATCGGTTCCGTTTGACGATGAATAATGCAAAGACGCAATTCCGAGAGAATTCAAATACGCGCACCGATGCGAAAGCGCCTGATTATGCGCTTCCCAAGCGGCCGCGGGGTCCGCGCCGTCCGCGCGGGACGCCTGCAAAATAGCTTCCCACAATTTTTCTTCCGCCGCGGACGCGCGCAAATTCGGAAACACCTTTTTTGCCCATTTCTTGCCCGGAACCGCCGCAATACACCATTTATAACGATTGTCCATGCGGTCGCGCAAAGGCTTCAGCACTTTATATCTTCCCTGCGCGCCCCTAGCATATTTTTCGCGGTCCATACCGAAAAGTCCGTCCGGGTCCTCACTGACCAAATAGATTCTGGCCGGCAAAACCCGAATATAGTGCTCAAACTTTGCAACCTCCCAATCCTCAACTGTCGAAAGCGTTTCCACGCTGCGATAGCGTACATGCAGCTTTTGCAGCGGCTGATGCGAAAACTCCACCGTAACCTTTTTTGCTCCGGCGCGGTAACAAGCTTCTACAACATATTCCACAAACTCCGGCTGATCCAATTCAGCCGTAATCACCACTTCATCGCCGTTTTGCACGTGCGCTCCGGTACATGCAATCAGCGAAGCATATTTTTTCAGTACAGAAATTTTCATTTTTCCCTCCGATTGGCAAACTCCGCAAAAGAGCGGCAAAAAGGCGCCGACGGGCGCCTTTTTTGACCGTCGAAAAACCAAGGTTTTTCGACGATGAGGCGCGTATAGGCGTGAGGAGGGACCCGGCGTAGCCGGGAGGAGTCCTGACGCCACAAAGAGAGCCCCCTTCGAGAGGTGCGCTCACGCCGTCGCGCCGCTTCCAGCGGCACTCGCGCGCCTGTAAGGTGTTTCCAAGGCGGCGCATGTCCGCCTTGGAAACGTATTTTATTTGCAATTTTCTTTCTTTGCTGTTTTTACTTTGCGGCAAGCTGAAAAGGCGCCGACGGGCGCCTTTTCTGCAAAACTTTTCCCTATAGAGTATAACCGTATTTTTATATACGAATCATGGATGCGATTTCATCCGCGCGGCTTTTGAACTCCACCGCCCAAACATACTCAGGCAACAAAGAACCGCCGTACGCTCCGGCTGCGCTCCGGTCATAATCCAGCAACTGATAAAAATCGCATTCGATTTCATCGGGCGCAATACGGCAGGAACCGTATTTGCGTTCAAATATATGCTCGATGTTATATTCTCTCAGCGTTTCCACAAGCGCTTTAATCGCCTTGCGGTAACCGCTGGTTTCAGACGCGCGCTGCACCGTCGTACCAACCCAGAGCTTCTCTATAATCTCATACGTAGACACCGTGCCGCCGCGCTGACAAATGCAGAGCGCCGCCAATTCCTTTGCTTTCTTGGTTTTAAAATTGACACGCTCGCCCTCCACATACAGATCAAACTTGCCGAACAGATGCGCTTTAATGCGTTTTTCAAGCTGCGGCTTCATCATCCGGGCACGGCGCAAAACATCTAAAACGTCATTGCGGTTATACGGTTTGAAAATAATATAATCCGCTTTCATCTGCATCGCGCGGCCGGCAAAATCCATATGCGCAGTGACAAAGATGATGATGGTCTCCTTGCGAATTTCACGAATTTTTTCCGCCAATTCAAAGCCGTCCATCTGCGGCATATCAATATCCAACAGTGCAATATCTATACGATGTTCCCGCACATATTCCAAAGCCTCAAGCGGCTTTGAAAAGCTGGCAGTCACCTCAAAATCAGGCAAATCGCTGCACTCCATTTCAAACAGACGAAGCTCAATCAGATTGTCGTCCACCAACATCATTTTCATTTTTTATACCCTCCTGAATATTTTTTGAATATACAATTTCAGCCGTCGTCCCGACGCCGGGAACGCTTTCAAAAGTAAGATGACAGCCCGCATATCGGCACAGTCTGTGCCGTATATTCGAGATGCCGACGCCCTCATGCAAATCCTGAAATCCGACGCCGTCATCCGTCACCGTAACCGAAAAACCATCGCCGATATCCCGCACGCTGATCTGAATGTTCCCCTCGCCTTTCGGAAAAACGCCGTGCCGGATCGCATTTTCCACAAGCGGCTCCAGCGTCAGCGCCGGCACTTCAAAATCAACGGTTTCAATATCATATTCGATATGCAATGCGTTGTTCATACGCACACCGGAAATACGCGCATATGCCGCAACCGACTCAAGTTCCTTGGAAAACGGAATCATGCCGTCTTTCGCATTTACCGCTTCCACATGAGAACGGATATATTTCACAAAATCATCCGTAAGACGATACGCCGCGTCTGAATCCATTTTAATCAGCCCGCGAATCATGTTCATCGTATTATAGAAGAAATGGGAACCGATCTGCGTCAAAAACAGTTCGTTTTCCAAAAGAGATTTCTGTGATTCAACAACAGCCGCCCGTTTTTCCAGCGCAAGCAACCGTCCGATGTCCATCATAATATACAGCACCATGCAAATCACAAACGAAAGCATGCCGTATTTGAACAAATGAGAGGCAAAGAACAGCGCATGAACACTATAGGCCGCCAAACTGATCACGGAAATCACAAACAGAATCAGCATACCGGAAAAATAGAACAAGTTGTGTTCCACATCCATCCGCACAAGCTTAACCAGCATATACCCAAGCACCATAACGGCAAGCAGACAGAAAAACGGCATGACGGATCCGAGTTCGATAATCCCCCAATAATACAACAGATACGACAGTACGGTAAAAGCCAAATCAGCCACACCGAAAATCAAGGCGAAACGGGATGTCCGCGCGCCGCAATAATTCAAAAACATGACCGCCGCACCCGGCAAAAGCATGAAACTCAGGCACCAAAGCGTATAATACAGCGGATAGCTCTGAATAAATAGGATAAACAAGCCGCTGTCAAGTCCAATCCAAACCGTTGCGAGCAGAATCACAAAAGACAGCCAGATATATACGCGACGAACCGGCCGAATGCGCATCAGCAGATGCATGACGCTGAGACCGATCTGAAAAATCGCAAAAATAACCAGCGTACAACAAACAAGCGCCGTATCCAACTGCTGCGAAAGGATAAACATATAGATCTCATCGATCCCGCCGAGAGACATATATTGAACAGGATACAGCCCGTCGTGTTTTGTTTCCATACGAATCGTGATACGATCCTCGGCGGAAAGCTGTGGAATCGGAACGGTAAAAAAGCGCAAACCATGCGGTCTTTTGGGATCGATATTGTCGGCAGGGTTTGAATACTCGTACAAAAGCGAATCATTGCAGAATACGGAAAAAGCCGTAACATCCGCACGAAAACCAAGGAACTGCCCCAATCCGAGATCCTGTCCTACCGTTCTTGTAATCTGTGCAGAGGAATCAGAAAAGCGGAGTTCCATATGCGCGCCTTTGCCGGGAACATTTTTTACGGCAAGTCCGCTGTCCGTATACACCCATCCGTCAGAAAACGAGGGTAAATTCAGATCCATCTCGGATGCCAGCGAATCCGATTCACTGTCAGTCAGGGTTCCGACTGAAAACAAATACAGCCACAGTAACACGAAAAATACTGCGCAAGCAATGGCAGTACCCGCATATACTGAAAGCTTTTTGATTTGCATGCCGACCTCCCAACACATTTTTGAGCGTTATTTGTACTTTAGCTATTGTACTGCAAAAAAATGGTTTCGTCAACCCTATTTTCAAAATTTTCCATATTTTTCCTAATAAAATACTTTAATATTTTTTGAATATTTTATATCCGCTTGCGAAATGTCGGATTGTGTGTTAAACTATAGAACGGACGCGTCAGATTGAAGCAAATGGATCGTTTGCATACCGCGTCAAATTGCTGCAATATACCGGGGGATGAGATAGCCGATGAAACATATTTTCATTCTTAACCCGATGGCCGGGCAAGAACTCCCGTTGAAAACACTCCGCAGCCGGTTCAGCGATATAGACTGCGATTATGAGATCTATGAGACAAAAGCGCCCAAGGACGCCACCGGCTATGTACGACGCTACTGCGAGACACATAAAGAACCGGTTCGTTTTTATGCCTGCGGCGGCGACGGCACCGTGAAAGAAGTGGCTGAAGGCATTTTGGGATTTCCGCAGGCCGGAATGTCCTGCGTTCCGCTCGGCAGTGGAAACGACTTTGTCAAATACTACGGCGGACAGCACGCTTTTTTTGACCTGCCGAAATTAATAGCGGCAAAGGAGCAGTCAATCGACATCATCCGTGTAGGCAACGAATATTCGCTGAACGTATGCAACTTCGGATTTGATTCCTATGTGGCAAAAATCATGGCGCGTGTTCGCCGCAAAAAAATCATCGGCGGCAAACATGCCTATACAACCGGAATTTTGTGCGCCCTGTTTGCGGCAATGCGCAACCGCGCGCGCTTTATTGTAGACGGCGAAGAAGTATATGACGGAGCGTATCTGCTCTGCACCATTTCAAACGGACAATATGTCGGCGGGGCCTATCGCTGCGCGCCGCTGGCAAAAGACAACGACGGATATTTGGAATTTTGCCTTGTGAAACCGATTTCTCTTTTAAAATTTATACGTCTGATCGGCGCGTATAAAGACGGAAAACATCTGACCGACCGTCGTTTTTCGCAAATTCTGATCTATCGGCGCGCCAAAACCGTAGAAGTGTTCGCGCCGTACGATTTTACGGTTTCACTGGACGGCGAACTGGCAGAGTACCGGCAGTTTCATGCGGAAATTGTCCCCGGCGCGATTCGATTTGCGGTGCCGAGCGCCGGACTCAAAGCAATCAGCACAAAGGAGGATGGCCCCGTGCCTGTCGGTGCATGCTATGAATGAATTTTTAATTTTAGCCTTTCTGTTTGCAGCAGGATGTCTGCTCGGATGGTGCATCGAAGTCTTATTCCGGCGCTTTTCTCCTCAAAATAAAACGAGGCAATGGATCAATCCCGGATTCCTGACGGGGCCGTATCTGCCGCTCTACGGCTTCGGCTTATGCACGCTGTACCTTTTGGCAGGCCTCGAAGCTTTTATACCGGTTGAAAGCACGGGCATACGCAAGCTGCTTCTGTTTGCCGTCATGGCAGTCGCCATGACCCTGCTTGAATACATTGCCGGACTGATTTTTATTAAGCGCCTGCATATTCAGCTTTGGGATTATTCCGGTATGTGGCTGAATCTGGACGGCATCATTTGTCCGCTGTTTTCTCTTTTTTGGGCGCTGCTCGGCGCGGCATATTATTTTTTCATACACCCCTATATTTTAGATGCGCTGGCTTGGTTTTCCGAAAATTTGGCTTTTTCTTTTTTTATCGGTATGTTTTACGGCGTGTTTCTCATCGACCTTTGCTATTCTTTCCGCCTTGTCGCGCGAATCAAAAGCTTTGCCGAGGAAAACAAGCTGCTCTTTCGTTATGATGAATTTAAAGCGCATGTGCGTCAAAAAACCATTGAGCAAAAAGAACGGTATAAATTTATTTTCGCACTGGGAGAGCATGCGCGCCTTTCGGAAAACTTACGCAGCTTTCTGGAAAAGCAGCGCGAAAACAACCGTCTTACAGCGTTAAAAGCAAAGATAGAACAACGAAAAAATTCCCGGTTCTGAAACAGGAAAGCGAGAAAGATACAAAGCTATGGAAATGCTGTGGAGTATTTTTTATGTAATCTTCTTAGGCATCGTTTCGCATTTTTGGGGGCAGGCGCTCCCGCGTGAGCGATTTCGGGAAGACCGAATCCCCTGGCGCGCGTTTGCCTTTGAAAAAGAAGGCGGCATTTACCGGCGTCTCGGCGTACACAAATGGCGGGATAAGCTTCCGGATATGAGCCGCTATCTCAGCGATATGGTGCCGAAACGCTTTTCCCCGCACATGACGCTGGAAGAAGTGCAGGTGCTGATTAAGGAAACCTGCGTCGCCGAATATGTACACATTTGGCTGTGCATCGCTTTTATCGGCGTGCTTTGGATTTGGAAAAATTCAACCGGAATATGGCTTTGGCTGATTTATACGGCCTGCAATGTTCCGTATATCATCATTCAGCGCTACAACCGCCCGCTGCTCTGCAGGCTGCAGAAGCGGCTGATTTTACGAAATACAAGAAATTCCTCTGAAACCATGCTGTGCCAGCACAGCAAAAAAGAGCGCCTTGCGCCGGAGGAAAACGGAGGCAACCTATGATCGATTACCGCAAATTCCGGTTCTCAAAGTTGAATACGCCGGAATTTTCCCATTTGAAACTTCTGCTTTACTGGATCGTTTACGGCCTGTTCTTTTTTATTGTGGAGCGCGTGAGCGTGAACCGGGACTGGAACTATATGTACTGTTCCCTAGACGATATGATCCCGTTTTGCGAATGGTTTGTGATTCCCTATATGTTCTGGTTTGTTTACCTGATCGGTATGCTTTTATATACGCTGCTCTGGGATGTCCCCTCTTTCAAGCGTATGATGTGGTTTATCATCTGTACATACTCCATGACCATCATCATTTACCTGATCTATCCCACAGCGCAGGGTCTGCGGCCGGAAACCTTTACACGAGACAACATTTTCACCCGATTTTTAGCCTGGTTTTACACCTTTGACACCAATACCAACGTCAATCCGTCAATCCATGTGATCGGCTCGATGGCGGTACTGTTTACGGCATGGAATACAAAGCGCTTTCAGACGCGGGCCTGGCGCGCCGGATTCGCAATCACCGCATTTTTAATCTGCATTTCGACCGTTTTGATCAAACAGCACTCGATTATTGATATTATCAGCGCGCTGCTGCTCTGTCTCGTCTTTTACCCGATTGTATTCAAGAGCCGCGCTGCCGAAAAAGAACATGCCGTCAAAGCCAAACAACCGCAAAGCAAGAACTCGAAAAAAAAGATCCCGGAAAATATCCGCTGATTCCAAAAACTTCACTTTTCATTTCGATTCAGAATCCAACACAGAAGGAAGGAAATCATCCTCATGCGTATTGATACAAAATGTCTCCAAGCGGGATACACGCCGAAATCCGGCGAGCCCCGCGTACTGCCCATCTATCAAAGCACAACTTACAAATACGACTCCTCCGAAGCGCTCGGCGAATTATTTGATTTAAAGCGCGACGGACATATGTACACGCGGATCTCCAATCCGACCGTCGCCGCAGTTGAAGAAAAGCTCTCCGCGCTTGAGGGCGGCGTAGGGGCGCTCTGCACCGCTTCGGGTCAGGCCGCAAGCTTCATCGCAATCGCCAATATTGCCTCGGCCGGCGACAACTTTGTCAGTCTCTCCGCAATATACGGCGGCACGGTCAATCTTTTTGCCGTTACGATGAAACGCTTCGGCATTGAAGTGCGTTTCGCCACGCCCGAAATGACCGACACGGAAATCGAAGCGCTTTTCGACTGCCGCACACGCGCGCTCTTCGGCGAAACCATAGCCAATCCCGCCCTGCGCGTACTGGACATCGAGCGATTCGCGGGACTTGCGCACCGGATGGGCGTACCGCTGATTGTCGATAATACGTTTGCCACCCCTGTTCTCTGCCGCCCGTTTGAATTCGGCGCGGACATCGTGATCCATTCCACGACGAAATATCTGGACGGACATGCACAAGTGGTCGGCGGTGCGATTGTGGACAGCGGCCGCTTCGACTGGGAAAAGGGCGGCAAATATCCTGAACTCTCCACGCCGGACGATTCCTATCACGGTATCATCTACACAAAACAATTCGGCAAAGCGGCCTACATCACCAAAGCGCGCGTTCAACTGATGCGCGACCTCGGTGCCGCCCCCGCGCCGCTTTCCGCTTATATTCTCAATCTCGGTATGGAAACGCTTGCCCTGCGCATGGAGCGCCACTGCTCCAACGCGCTGGCCGTGGCCCAAATGCTCCGTCGGCATCCGGCCGTCTCTTTTGTCAACTACCCAGGACTCGACGGCGACAGCGAAAATACGCTTGCGCAAAAATATTTGCCAAACGGAACCTCCGGGGTTATTGCCTTCGGTCTGCGCGGCGGACGTGCGGCCGCTGCAAAATTCATGGATTCGCTGAAACTTGCCGCAATCGTTGTGCACGTAGCGGACGCGCGCACCAGCGTACTGCATCCGGCCAGCACCACCCATCGGCAATTGACCGACGAGCAGCTGCGGGACGCGGGAGTTCTGCCCGAACTTGTTCGGCTCTCGGTCGGCATTGAAAATCCGGATGATATTCTTGAGGACATTCAAAACGCGCTCGCATCGCTCTGAGCAAAAGGGAGTAACCAAATGCCAATCAAAATACCGAACCTGCTTCCGGCAACCGAAACGCTTGAGAGCGAAAATATCTTTGTCATAACGGAGACGCGCGCCATCACGCAGGACATCCGCCCGATCCGGCTGCTGATTCTGAATCTGATGCCGACAAAGATCACAACCGAGACCCAGCTTGCGCGCCTGCTCGGCAATACCCCGCTTCAGGTTGAAATGGAGCTTTGCAAAACCTCCACGCACAAATCCAAAAACACATCCGAAGAGCACATGCTGGCTTTTTACAAAACCTTTGATGAAATTCGGGACAACCGCTACGACGGCATGGTCATCACCGGCGCGCCGGTAGAGCGCATGCCGTTTGAAGAGGTCGAATACTGGGAAGAGCTTTGCAAAATCATGGAATGGAGCAAAACCCACGTCACCAGCACCTTTCACATTTGCTGGGGCGCGCAGGCCGGGTTGTACTACCATTTCGGTATTGACAAACGCCCGCTGGACAAAAAAATGTTCGGCGTGTTCCGCCACCATGTGGACTACAAGCGCTCGATTCTTTTCCGGGGCTTTGACGACGAATTTTTCGTTCCGCATTCCCGCCATACGACGGTAGACCGCGCCGACATCGAAGCCTGCAAAGCGCTGCGGATTCTCGCCTCCTCCGACGAGGCCGGCGTATATGCGGTGATCGCCGACCATGGCCGTCAAATTTTTATTATGGGACACGCGGAATACGATGCGGATACGCTGAAACGGGAATACCTGCGCGACAAAAGCGCGGGACTCCCCATCGAAATGCCGAAGAATTATTTTCCAGGCGACGACGATACAAAAGAACCGCCGGTTATCTGGCGTTCTGCGGCCAATTTGCTTTATTCCAATTGGCTCAACTATTTTGTCTACCAATCCACGCCTTATGACATCAAAAACGTCGGTACGAGCGAAAGCGCCGGCTGCGCTTCGCACGAGGCATAAAAATTTGTTTTTAAAAGCATAGAGGGACTGTTTGAAATCGGAAATTTCCGATTTCAAACAGTCCCTTGCGTATTTTATATTCTGAAATTAATGATGGAACAGCCGCATGCCGGTAAACGCCATGGCAATGCCGTACTTGTTGCAGCAGTCGATCACCACATCGTCGCGAATGGATCCGCCCGGTTCGGCAATATAGGAAACACCGCTCTTCTTTGCGCGCTCGATGTTGTCGTCAAACGGGAAAAACGCATCCGAACCGACGCTGACGCCTGTAATGGTAGAAAGATAGGCGTCGGCCTCTTCTTTTGTCAGCGGTTCCGGGCGGCGGGTGAAGTATTTCTGCCAAACGCCCTCGGCGCAGACATCCTCCTCATTCTTATTGATGTAGCCGTCGATCACATTGTCGCGGTCCGGGCGGCCGAGTTCGGGTTTAAACGGAAGCTCCAGCACCTTTTTATATTGGCGAAGCTGCCAGGTATCCGCTTTGGTTCCCGCAAGGCGTGTGCAGTGAATGCGGGACTGCTGACCGGCGCCGACGCCGATAGCCTGTCCGCCAAACGCATAGCAAACCGAATTTGACTGCGTATATTTCAGCGTAATCAGCGAAATAATCAGGTCGCGCTTTGCCCCGTCGGGAATCGTTTTATTTTCGGTCACGATGTTGGAAAGCAGAGACTCGTCTATTTTAAAATTGTTTCTGCCCTGCTCAAACGTCACGCCGAACACCTGCTTGCGTTCCTGCTCCGCCGGAACATAGTTTTCGTCGATACGAACGATATTGTATTTTCCGCCGCGCTTGCTCTTTAGAATTTCAAGCGCCTCATCCGTATAACCGGGCGCAATAACGCCGTCCGAAACCTCGCGCTTTATCAGGCGCGCGGTAACCGTGTCGCACACGTCCGAAAGCGCGATCCAGTCGCCGAACGAACTCATGCGGTCGGTTCCTCTGGCGCGCGCATATGCGCAGGCAAGCGGGGAGCGGTCAAGGCCGTCAATATCATCCACAAAGCAGGCGCGCTTCAGCGATTCGGGCAGCGGAAGTCCGACCGCCGCCGAGGTGGGGCTGACATGCTTGAATGAAGTCGCCGCCGACATACCGAGCGCCGCTTTCAGTTCTCTGACAAGCTGCCATGCGTTAAATGCGTCAAGAAAGTTGATATAACCGGGTTTGCCGCAGAGAATCTCGATCGGCAGATCGCTGCCGTCCTGCATAAAAATCCTTGCAGGTTTTTGATTGGGATTACAGCCGTATTTCAGTTCAAACTCTTTCATTTTTCTCTCCTCATTGATTCTTATTTATCATGCGGTTCTGCGCACTTCCGTCCGAAAGGCTGACATAGCGGACATACAGAGAGATCCGGTTCGCTTCGTTCAGATTGCTCCATATCTCCTCGGTGAAAGCATCTATCGCATTTGGAATCCGAACGCGCTCCGGTTCGCCCGTAAAGGTGGGAATCGGATTGCCGTCATGGTTGTACGTGTGCAGGAAATGACCGAGTCCGGCAAGCGGCGCATAGGAAAACGTAAAGCGATTGCACGCGCTGCCCGCGGCATCCGCGCTTTTCAGGATGTTCATTTTATAAGTAAACCGCTCTTTTGCCAAAGTCAGCATGGCGCTGATGCGGGGCGTAAAGTTCGGCGCGTCCGGCTCAAATGCGCGCGTATCCAGCGCATCCTCAAAACGTCCGCCGTCCTTTATACAATCGTAAATCGTATCGGTCTGGTCGCCGTTGGTCACAATCAGGCGATCGCCGATCCGGCGAATCGGCGAATAAATAATCAGCGAGGGATCCTCAACCCTGGAAGCGTCAAACGGATGAATCACAACCTCATCTCCGCGCTCCACAAATACGCGGTTCCGGCTGTTTTCGCTGCGCCCCATGATAAAGTACGCCGTGACCGCATAACGCGCATCCTCGCTCATACCGACGACAATTCCCCGTCCGACATAAGAATTGCCGGCAAGCAGGCTTCCGATGCTTTGCACATCATAAATACTCATACCATTTCCTCCTAAAAAACGAAGGCAGTCCCCGGAAAAAGGACTGCCCAGACGGTCGGCTCATATTATTTGCCGCTCCCCTGCGGTACTCCGCAATTCCGTCGGTCACAGCAAACCTCTTACTCCTTATTTTACTATTGCGCGCTCTTTTTGTCAAGAACAATTTTTGCATAAGCGTCAAGTTCCGCGTCGTCATATCCGCACGCTTTTGCATAGTTGTACGCAACCGTCCATCCCTGCTCCATCGTCGGCGCAAAATGACAATCGCAGTTCAGCACAACCGGCAGCCGGTATTGCCGCACGCGGCGCAAAATCGGCGGCGCCGGATACGGGACGGACCGAAATCCCCGGCACACCGCGCCGCCGTTGATTTCCACAATCTTTCCGCTCGCCGCGATTTTTTCAAGCGCGGCGCCCCATGCCCGCACATAGCGCGGATCGTCCTCGTCGAACAGGGCGTTTCCCTCATTGAATTTGACCAGCGTATCAAAATGCCCGATCATATCTATATAGGGACTGTCCGCGAGTTTTGCCGTCTCGGCGAAATAATCTTCGGCAAAGCGCATCCAGTCGCCGCCGTACAGGCGTGCAACCCCCGCGCGCAGAATGTCCGCGGACTCGTCAATCGCCAGATATTCCCCGTTAACAAGCAGATAATGCACCGAACCGATTATGAAATCATAACCGCACGGAATGTCATCGCTGTACAGATCCTGCTCAAGTCCGCAGAGAATCCGAATTTTTCCCGCATACTCGACGCGAAGCGCGGCAATCTCCGCCCGGTACGCAGCCGTTTTCTCACGGCTCATGCACCAGTTTTGATCGAACGAAGTAAACGCGTGCCCCGAAAAACCGATGGCATCAAAACCACCGGCAAGCGCCGCCTCCACCATCTCCCGCGCGCTGCTTCGCGCGTCGCAATAGGTCGTGTGCGTGTGAAAATTTGTTTTGATCATTTGGTCATTTTTTCCTGTTTGATTTTATGATCGATCACATGGCGGGAAGCCAGTTCCCGGCGAATGTCATCCGCAGAAATGCCCATTTCGGTCATCAGCACCAGCACATGATAAACGAGGTCGGAAATTTCATACACCGTCTCCGCGCGGTCGCCCGCCTTGCCCGCAATAATCACCTCGGTGCACTCCTCGCCCACCTTTTTCAGGATCTTATCTATGCCCTTGTCAAAGAGATACGTGGTATACGACCCCTCTTTTCGCTGGGTCTTTCGTCCCTCAATCAGCTTTTGCAGACCGTCGATCGAGAAAGGTTCCGCGCCTTCCGCTTCAAAAACCGCTTCAAAAAAGCAGGAATCCGCGCCGGTATGGCAGGCGGGGCCGTCCTTATGCACAAGCACGGTCAGCGCGTCCCGGTCGCAGTCCGCCGTGATCCGCAGGATATGCTGATAATTTCCGCTCGTCTCGCCCTTTTTCCAGAGCGTTTTTCGGGAACGGCTGTAAAAACAGGTCATCCCGGTTTCGATTGAAATTTTCAGGCTTTCCCGATTCATGTAGGCCAGCGTCAGCACACGGCCGGTGTCCGCGTCGGTCACAATCGCGGGAATCAGGCCGTTTTCATCAAATTTCAGCGTTTCAATATCGAACATACATTAAATCCTCACATTGATATGATTTTCCCGGAGCGCACGTTTGAGTTCCGGGATTTTTACCGTGCCGAAATGAAAGATGGAAGCGGCAAGCCCCGCGTCCACCGCCGGCAGCGTCTGAAAGAGCGTCACAAAATCCGCAATGCACCCGGCGCCGCCCGATGCGATCACCGGCACATGCACCGCGCGTGAAACCGCGTCGAGCATTTCCAAATCAAAGCCGCCGCGCACGCCGTCGGTATCAATGGAATTGAGCACAACCTCTCCCGCGCCCTCTCCTACGCAGCGGCGCAGCCATTCGACCGCTTCAAGACCGGTATCGACGCGGCCGCCCTTGGCAAAAACATGCATTTGACCGCCGACGCGCTTGACATCCGCCGAAATCACCACGCACTGACTGCCGTATTTCTTCGCCGCCTCGCCGATCAGCAAAGGATTGTCGATCGCGCCCGTATTGACGCTGACTTTATCCGCGCCGCATTTGAGCACACGATCAAAATCCGCAACCGACCGAATGCCGCCGCCCACCGTCAGCGGAATGAAAATCTCGGACGCGACGGCGCACAGAATATCCGTAAACAGCGCGCGCCCCTCCGCCGAAGCCGTAATATCATAAAAAACCAATTCGTCCGCGCCGCTCTCACTGTACAGGCGGGCAAGCTCGACCGGCGAGGACACGTCGTTCAAGCCCTCAAAATTGACGCCCTTGACCACGCGGCCGTCCCGCACGTCAAGGCAGGGGATAATCCGTTTTGTAATCATTTTGCCGCCTCTAAAGCCTCCTTTAAGTCAATCGCGCCGGTATAATAGGCTTTGCCGATGATCGCGCCGTGCAAATCAAGCGCGCGGAGCGCCGAAATGTCCTCCATGGAGGACACGCCGCCCGATGCGATCAGATTCACGGTATAGCGTTTTGCAAGCGACGCATACAGTTCGCGGTTGGTTCCGCGCATGGCGCCGTCCCGCGAAATATCGGTGCAGATAACCGTGGAAACGCCCATTGCCTGCATTTTTTCAAAAAAAGCATCGGCTGTATACGCGCTTTTCTCCGTCCAGCCGCGGATCGCGACATATCCATCCGCAAGATCCGCGCCGACCGCGACCCGCTCGCCGAAGCGCTCGACTGCGCTTTGCAGAAATTTTTCGTCCGTAACGGCCGCCGTACCGAGAATGACCCGCCCCGCGCCCGCCTCCAGATACGTTTCGGCCGTCTCCATATCCCGAATGCCGCCGCCGATTTCCAAAAACAAATCCGTCTGCGCGCAGATGCGCCGGACAACCGGCAGATTCGGCGTTCCGCCGAAGCGCGCGCCCTCAAGGTCAACCACGTGAATAAACCGCGCGCCCGCGCGTTCAAAATCCTTGGCTACCGAAACCGGATCCTCGCTGTACACCGTCATCTGCGCATAGTCGCCTTTATACAGGCGCACGGCTTTACCCGCATATAAATCAATCGCCGGGAAAATATTCATATACCCGCCTCCCCGCAAAACGCGCGCAGAATCGCAAGTCCGGTCTTCCCGCTTTTTTCGGGATGAAACTGACAGCCGTACACATTTCCGCGTGCGACAGCCGCCGTCAGAGACGCACCGTATTCGGACACGGCAATCGTCGCCGCGTCGCAGTCCATCCCGGCAAAAGAATGGACAAAATAAACATAATCCCCGTCCTGTATATACCGAAACAGTAGACTGTCCGGCCTGATAAACCGAAGCGCGTTCCAGCCGATATGCGGGATTTTCAGATCTTTCGGAATGACCTCTGCAATCGGGCGCACACTGCCCGGAATCAAACCGAGCCCTGCATGCTCGCCGTATTCATAGCTTTTCTCAAATAAAAGCTGCATACCAAGGCAGATGCCGAGCAGGGGTTTGCCTTTTTGCGCTTCCTCGCATACAACCCGGTCAAGCCCCCCGCGGCGAAGCTTTTCGGCCGCATCCGCAAAAGCGCCGACGCCGGGCAGCACAAGCCTGTCCGCCGCGCGAAGCGTCTTTTCATCACCGCTGACGCAGACCTCGGCGCCCACGGCGCGAAGCGAGGACGCAAGCGAAAACAGATTTCCCACGCCGTAATCTACAACCGCGATCATTCGAGCACTCCTTTGGTTGAGGGAATCTCATCCGGGTGCGCGGCATCCGTCGCCGCGGCGGCGCATAAACTGCGCGCCACGGATTTGAACGCCCCCTCGATAATATGATGCGCGTTTTCGCCCGCCATCTGCCGGATATGCAGCGTCACCCCCGCATGGCGTACAAACGCAAGCCAAAATTCCTTTACAAGCTCGGTATCAAACGTCCCGACCTTTTCAGCGGGAATCCGCAGGCCGTAGCAAAGCAGACCGCGGCCGGAAAGATCGGCCGCGCTTAAAATCAGCGCTTCGTCCATCGGGAGCAGGAAGCTGCCGTAGCGCCTGATCCCGCGCTTTTCGCCGAGCGCGCGCGCAAACACCGTGCCGAGACAGATGCCGATGTCCTCTACCGTATGATGGTCGTCCACCTGCACATCCCCCGCGCATTTTACGGTCAAATCAAAATTTCCGTGTTTTGCGAAAAGCGTGAGCATATGATCGAGAAAGCCGCAGGCCGTGTCGATGTCGCTCTTGCCGCAGCCGTCCAGATTCAGGGAGAGACGGATCGCCGTCTCCGCGGTCACGCGGTTGATTTCAGCCGTTCTCATGGTTCTTCTCCTTTAAAATTTCCCGCACCGCATCAAGCAGCGCGGCGCATTGTTCATCGGTGCCGACGGTGATTCGGTTATAGCCGGCAATACGCGGCGCGTCAAAATGCCGCACCAAAATACCGCGCGCCCGAAGCCGCCGGTAAAGTTCCCCGCCGCCTATGCGCTCGCTCTTCGCAAATACAAAATTGGCAAGCGAGGGCAGCACCGTAAAGCCCATATCGAAAAGTCCGTCCGTCAGAGCGGCGCGCGTTTTCATGATTTTTTTGCAGTTTTCCGCATAGTATGTGTCCTCTGCAAGCGCCGCTTCGCCCGCCGCCAGCGTCATACGGTTGACGTTATACGGATTGGTGGAAAACTTTATGCGGTTCAAATCCGCAATCAGCCGAGCGTCGGCAATGGCAAAGCCGAGCCGAGCCCCCGCCATGGAGCGGGATTTGGAAAAGGTCTGCACGACCAGCAGATTGGGATACTGTCCGACCAGCGCGCAGGCGCTCCGCGCGCCGAAATCCACATACGCCTCGTCGATCACAACTACGTTTTTCGGGTTGCTGCGAATAATCTCCTCAAGCTCACCGAGCGGCAAAGCACGGCCGGTCGGCGCGTTTGGATTGGCAATCACGATCAGCTTGTTTTTGCCGCAGTAATCCCGAAAATCCAGCGTAAAATCATCCCGCAGCGGAATGACCTCCGCGTCCACGCGGTGCAGCGCGGCAAACACGCTGTAAAAACCGTAGGTCACATCCGCAAAAGCGGCTTGCCGCTTCTCTGTGCAAAACGCCATAAAGGCAAAATTCAAAATATCGTCCGAACCGTTGGAAACAAACACATTCTCCGGCAAAACATCGTAGCGCGCGGCCAGACTTTTGCGCAAGGCCAGGCAATCCGGGTCGGAATACAGCTGCAGCCGAGCCGCCTCTGCCTCGACCGCCGCCAACACACCGGGCGACGGCGGATAGGGCGATTCGTTTGTATTGAGCTTAATAAAAGTCTGTCCGCGCGGCTGCTCGCCGGGGGTATAAACCTCCAGCTTTTGATAATCGGAATGTAAAAAACCGCTCATCGCGTCTCCTCCAGCCGAACGGTCGCGCTGCGCGCATGGCCGTCCAGCCCCTCCTCCGCGGCAAAGCGCGCCACATCGCGCGCAACCGCGTCGAAAGCCTCTTTTGAAAAATACGTATACTGCGATTTCTTGATAAAATCATCCACCGAAAGCGGACTCGAAAAGCGCGCCGTCCCCGATGTCGGCAGCGTATGATTCGGCCCGGCAAGATAATCACCGAGCGCCTCCGGACAGTTTCTGCCCATAAAAATCGATCCCGCATGCTTTACCGCCGCCAAATAGTCAAACGGATTGTCCACCATAAGCTCAAGATGTTCGGGCGCGATCTCGTTGGCAATGTCCACCGCGCGCATCAGATCGTCGGCGACGATAATTTTGCCGTTGTTGTCAATAGACGCGCGGGCAATCTCGGCGCGCGGCAAAAGCGCAAGCTGCCGCTCAAGCTCGGCGGAAACCGCATTGGCCAGTTCCATGCTGTCCGTGACCAGAACCGCGCTCGCCAGCCGGTCGTGCTCGGCCTGCGAAAGCAGGTCCGCCGCGACATGCACGGGATTCGATTTGCCGTCCGCGACTACCAAAATCTCCGACGGACCCGCGATCATATCAATCGACACCCTGCCGAACACCTGCCGCTTGGCCTCGGCCACAAACGCATTTCCCGGGCCGACAATTTTATCTACCTGCGGAACGCTCTCGGTTCCATAAGCCAGCGCGGCGATCGCCTGCGCCCCGCCTACGCGGAACACCCGGTCCACACCGGCAATCTTCGCCGCCGCAAGGATCGCGGGATTGACCTTGCCGCCGTTTGAGGGAGGCGTGACCATGACAAGCATACCGCAACCTGCAATTTTTGCGGGAATGCTGTCCATCAGCACCGTGGAGGGATAGGCCGCCGTGCCGCCCGGCACATACAGTCCCACACGCTCAATCGGCGTAATCCGCTGTCCCATAACCACGCCGTCCCGCTCGCAGGAAATCAAGCTTTCGCGCACCTGCTTCTGATGAAACGCGCGGATATTTTCCGCCGCGCGTTCCAATACGCGAACAAATTCCGGCGAAACTTCGGCGACCGCAGCCTCGATCTCAGCCCCGGTCACTTCAAGCGCGGACAAACGCACACCGTCAAATTTCTCACAATAGCGATAGAGCGCCGCATCCCCATTTGTCCGCACATCGGCTACAATATCCGAAACAATGTCCTCAACATCGGCCTCAGACTGCGCGCGGGCAAACAACGCGCGGTTGTCCACCTCGCCGTATTTATAGATTTTAATCATTTTGTACCCGCCTTTTGACCGCCGAGCGCGGCGGCGATCTTTGTAATTTTATCGCTCTTAAACTGAAAGCTCGCCTGATTGGCAATCAGACGCGCGCTGATCGGAACAATCGTTTCGATCGGCTGCAAATTATTCTCCCGCAGCGTCGCGCCCGTTTCCACAATATCCACAATCACATCCGAAAGTCCGAGAATCGGCGCAAGCTCGATTGAACCGTTCAAGTGGATGATGTCGATGTCCCGGCATTTTTCCGCATAATAGCGCCGCGCAATCGCCGAAAACTTGGTGGCTACCCGAAGCGTCCGTTCGGGATCGTCGCAGAAATCGGTTTTGGCCGCGACCGCCATCCGGCACTGTCCCATGCCGAGATCCAAAAGCTCATATACGCGCGGCGCGTACTCCAGCAAAATGTCCTTGCCGCAAACGCCGATATCCGCCGCGCCGCGTTCGACATAAATGGCAACGTCGGAGGGCTTTACCCAGAAAAAACGAACGCCCGCCGCCGGATTTTCAAAAATCAGCTTTCGATTATTCTCACGAATGGCCGGGCAGTCATACCCCGCCGCTTCAAACGCGGCATACGCCTTTTCGCCGAGCCGCCCCTTGGGCAGCGCAATATTAATCCATGTGCTCAACGTTTTGCGTCCTCCCTCCCGAAAGCCTGAGCAGTCTGCGGTAGCGCAGTCCCTCCGGAACCGTGCGCGCCGCAAACACCTTTCCCGCATCGGAAAGCCGTCTCACGGCTTCAAGCACCGCCGCGGCGCTGTCCGCCTCCGTGTATAAAAGCAGCGTATCCACATCATAAGCCGGACGCTCGCCGCCCAGCCGTTCGATCTGATCCAAATACACGGCAAAGCCGATGGCGCCGGCCTTTTTGCCGAGTCGCTGCATGAGACGATCATAGCGTCCGCCCGAAAGCACGCCTGCCGGCACGCCGTCCACAAAACCGCGAAAAACAAGCCCGCTGTAATAATCCATATTGTTCGCCACCGAAAAATCAAGGCGCACATGTCCGCATAGTCCCTCGGCCTCAAGCGCACCGCAAACCGCGCGCAATTCAAGCAGGGCCGTGTTCGACATCGCATCCGTACAAAGCGGTTCCAATTTTGCAAACGCCTCTGCCGGCCTCCCGTAAATCTGCGCAAGCGCGCAGAGCCGCGCGCACGCCGTCTCCTCGCCGCCTGCATCGGAAAACACTTCCCGAACGCCATGCGCGTTGCGCTCTCCGAGACAGGCGAGCACGCGCTCGCACGCACCGGCGTTCAGTCCGCTCTCCGAAAGCAGACCGGCTGCAATCCCGGTATGCGACAGCGCCAGCACAAAACCGTCCGAAATCACCGAAAGACTGCGCAGCGCAAGCGAGACAACTTCACATTCGCTGTATAGATCAATATCCCCGATACATTCAAGCCCCGACTGCATAATTTCCCGGAACGTATGCGTCCCGTCCGAAACGCGGTACACGTTTTCGTTATAATACAGTTTTTGCGTAGCGCCCTGAAGCGCCGGCGCATTTTTCACAATCGAAAGCGTCACATCGGGCTTCAGCGCCATCAGGCGCCCGTTTGTATCATTAAACGTAATAATCCGGTCGCTGATGAGAAAATCCTTGTTGCGCACGTAAAAATCGTATTCCTCAAATTTGCTCATTTTGAACTGGGAATACCCGTATTTTTTATACAGCGCGCGCAGGCGGAACACAACCGCCTCCTCATATTTGAGGACTGTTTCAAGCATGGTCCGAATCCTCCCCGTCCCGCATACGGTCGAGCGCCAGTCGGTAGCCGCCGCTGCCGTAATTCAGGCATTTGTTGACGCGGCTGATCGTCGCCGTGCTTGCGCCGGTCTCTTTGGAGACCTCGCTGTATACGCGCCCCGCATCCAGCATACGCGCCACATCAAAGCGCTGCGATATTTCCAAAATTTCATTAATCGTACAGGCATCCTCGAAAAAATGATAGCATTCCTCTACTGTACGGAGCGTGAGAATCGCCCGAAACAGGGTATCTACCGTTTCGCTGTGCAGCTTATCCATACCCAAACCTGCCTTTCGGAATTTTACTTTATTATTGTAGCGCTTTAATTTGCTAAAGTCAATGGGTATGGCAAAATTTTTTCGGAGATTTTTTTGACGGTACCGATGTTAAGAAAAAACATCAACGCCGCATACGTCAAAGCATAAAAAGTATGTCTTTGTTCCGCACCTTTTTCGGCAGACGGCATATATTAAGAATGGGCGGCAAACTATTCCTCCACTTTGCCCGCGAGTGTCTTTTTTCCGCCCGGGAGAGCCGATTCATCGGCTCTCTTTTTTTGACCGTCGAGGAACCACGGTTTTTCGACGGCAGGGCGCGTATGGAACCCTTTTGGGGGCGTATTCGCGTCGTCGCGCCGCCCTCGCGCGGCGCTCACGCGCCCATAAGGCGTTATCAAGCTTGACCGTACTTCATTTATATTTTATTTTTGCGTTTTTTATGGTTATGCTATTTTCTTTTCCGGCGGGCTATGAGGACAAAAGGCAGCCCGGCGCCCATCTTTTTTCTGTCCGCGCGCGGTTTTGACCGAAAAAATTCATACGGAACTGCGGATATGCCCCATCCGAACCGTCTTTTTCTCTTCTTTTTTATGAATATTCTATAGACTTCAGCTTTTTTTGAAATAAGATTGAAAAAACGCCCTATACTATGGTAGAATATATTGATTGGATTTTGGAAAGGCAGGGATCCGCATGAGCAATATCTGGCACGATATGAATCCCAAGCGCATTACGCCGACCGATTTTGAATGCGTAATCGAAATCACCAAGGGGTCAAAGAAAAAATATGAACTGGATAAGGAATGCGGACTGCTCCGTCTGGATCGTATTCTGTATACCTCGACGCATTATCCGGCAAACTACGGATTTATTCCGCGCACCTACGGCGACGACAACGACCCGCTCGACGTGCTTGTGCTGTGCAGCGAATCCATCGAGCCGATGACGCTTGTCCGCTGCTATCCGATCGGCGTGATCTCCATGATCGACAACGACCGCAACGATGAAAAAATCATTGCGATCCCGTTCAACGATCCGACCTATAATCAATACCGGAGCATCTCCGAACTTCCCGCGCACATATTCGATGAAATGCGCCATTTTTTCAGCGTTTACAAAGCGCTTGAAAACAAGGAAACCGCTGTCAACGAGGTCAGCGGCCCCGATGAAGCCATCCGCATTATTTCGGAAGCAATTTCCCGGTATATCGACGAATTTTGCAAATAAGCGCATCCGCGCTTTTAATTAACAAACATAAGGACGAAAAAATGACAAACATTGCGATACTCGGACTCGGTGTCGTCGGCATGGGCACCGCCGATCTTCTGGAAAAAAACAAAAACTTAATCTCCGGACGGCTCGGAGATGAAATTCACATTAAGTATATTCTCGATCTGCGCGATTTCCCGGATACCCCCTATGCAGACAGAATCGTGCATGACTTTGAGTGCATTCGCCGCGATCCGGAAATCAAATTGGTCGCCGAAATGATGGGGGGCGCGCATCCCGCCTATGATTTCACTAAAGCCTGCCTCGAAGCCGGAAAGAGCGTTGTGACCTCAAATAAGGAAGTCGTGGCAACATTCGGCGCAGAACTGCTCGCCACGGCACGCAAATACGGCGTAACCTATGCCTTTGAAGCCAGTGTCGGCGGCGGCATACCGATCATCCGACCGCTTTGCAAAGACTTTGTCTCAAATGAAATTTCGGCAATCAGCGGCATCCTCAACGGAACAACCAACTATATTCTGACCGAAATGCTCGAAAAGAGTAAGAGCTACGGCGACGCGCTGGCGGAAGCACAGGAAAAAGGCTTTGCCGAAAAAGATCCGACAGCCGATGTGGACGGCATTGACACCTGCCGTAAAATCTGCATCCTTACCGCAATGGCAACCGGCATTTTGCCGGATGCAAATCATGTAAAAACCGTGGGCATCCGAAACATCGACGAAAAAGACGTCAAACTGCTTGCACACACCGGCGCCTCCGTCAAGCTGCTCGGCCGCATGACAGTATCCGACGGCAAGCCCTGCTGCATTGTCGCCCCGTTCGCGGTATTTGCTCAAAATCCGCTTGCACACGTCAGCGGTGTGTTCAACGGAATTATCGTACACGGCGAAACACTCGGCGACACCATGTTTTACGGTCGGGGCGCGGGCGCCGAGCCGACGGCGAGCGCGGTATGCAATGATATTGTTTCCATCCTCCGGGACGGTGTGGACAGCTTTGCGCCGGTCTTTACGCCGGCCGATCAAAACAGCATACACGCCTCCGAGGCTTTTTGCTGCCGCCGGTATATCCGAACGGACAACGATGTCTCGGAAGTCATTCGGCGCTTCGGTCCGGTTCAAATACTGGACGGCGCATTTATTACGGACCGCGCATTTTCAGAAAAAGAATTTGATGTTCTCACCGCGGACTTTGAACCAAAATCCACGCTCCGCGTATTCTGATAGTGGGCTGAAATACGGAGATCCTACCGCTCAATATGCGGGTCGGGCGCAAGTATGCCGCCCGACCCTTTTTTCTTCCGTTTGCCCGCAATACGGAGAATTGTTTATGTATCTAACCGACATACGCGGATTTTCCTCAAAATCCGGCATCTGTTTATATCTTTTCACGCGCGCCGAGATGCCCTCCGTGCTCGGACGCATTTTAGAAGCAAACGGCCGCTTAGAAGCGCTTTCACTCGCCGGCGATTGTCTGATTGTGGGCACCGCCTGCGAACTGGAAGCCGAGCGAAAGCGAATATTTGCAAAAATCACCGTACACGGCATGGGCATTCTCGGCGACAAGGGCATTTCCCGCCACTTCGCGCAGTTTTGCAGACTTTATTCGGTTAATCCGTTTCTGACCGCTTTTTCCGACATGGGAATTTCCTTTTTCGTGCCGGAAGCGGAACGGGTACGCATCTTAGACGCCCTCTGCGAATACTTTCCGATGTGGGCATAGAACCGTTTGTGCTCGTCAATCACTTTTTTTGAACATATCAGCACGGCGGCCGTGTTCAGAAGCATCATCACACAAAGCAAAAAGTCTGAAACCGTCCATACAGCCGCAGGCGCAGCGACAGCGCCGATAAACAGCGACAGACAATAAAAAATCAAATACGTCCTTTTTGCCGCGGCGGAATCCGTAAAATACGCAAGGCTCTGCACACCGTAGTATCCGAAAGAAACGATGGTCGCAAACGCAAACAGGAATACAAATACACTGAGGATTCCGCCCGCCGCCGCGCCGAAAAAACGCTCAAAAGCACGGGCGCAGATCAAAACGCCCCCGCCGCCGATTTTAGAGAGATCGCTGCCAAGCGTCAGCAAAATCACAAAGGCCGTCAACGTACACATTAAAATTGTATCGCAGAAAACCTCAAATATGCCGAACAGTCCCTGCCTTGCTGGGACTGTTTCTTTTGAGGAAACATGCGACATGGTAGCCGTGCCGCATCCCGCTTCGTTGGAAAACAGACCTTTTACGATTCCCTGCCGGAGCGCCGGGGAAAGCAAAAAACCAAGCAAACCAAAGGCGCCGGCCGCCGGGCGAAAAGCATCCCGCACGATCTGCGAAAACACAGAGGGGATACTTGCGGCGTTTGCCGATAGAATCAGCAGCGCCGCGAGACAATACCCCACGCTCATCACGGGAACGATATAGGCCGACAGCGAAAATACATTCACCCGGAAAAAGAACACCGCAGCCGCCAAAAGAGAAACCGCGATTCCCACCGCAACCGGCGGAATGGAAAAGCTCGATTGCGCCGCCTCCGAAATCGCACTGCTCTGAATCACGCCGCCCATCGCCGCGCTGTCAAAAATCAAAAGCGCGGCAAACAAAGCCGCCGCAACTTTTCCAAACGCTTCTTTTATATAATAAGGGGCGCCGCCGAAGAATCCCTTTTTCCCGGATTTGCGCGTCGCCATCGCAAGGATAATTTCAGCATATTTTAAAGCCATGGAAAACAGCGCGCCCACCCACATCCAAAAAACAGCGCCCGCACCGCCGTACAGGATTCCGAGAGCCACGCCCGAAATATTGCCCACGCCCACCGTGCCGCCGAGCGAAAGCAGCATCTGCCCCGCCCCGCTTTCCAGCGGCATGGCGCGCAATGTGCGCAGCGGGTGCCGGATATAAAACGCGCGGAAACGCAAAGTAAAGTACAGCCCCGCGCCGAGCAGGAGCAATGCGGCCGAAACCGACAAAATATATTGGTTGACCCATTCAAGTGCTAAAATCAATGCAGGCACCGCACATCACCCCCAAAAGAATATATTCAAAAAAAACACTGCAAATAACCGGTATGCGCGCTGTTTTTCCTAAGATTTACCGCTTTTGTGAAGATTTTGCGAAATTTTAAAATTTTTCAAAAAAGGTCTTGATTTTTATAATTTATATGATACAATATACCATAGTTAGCACTCAGGCGTTTCGAGTGCTAACTATGGATTCTAAAATTTGCCCTTGCGGGCTTCATTATGGAGGTATATCATGACATTGAAACCGCTTTCAGACCGCGTAGTCGTGAAAATGGTTGAACTTGAAGAAACGACAAAGAGCGGTATTATCCTTCCCGGCACGGCTAAAGAGAAGCCGCAGGTTGCCGAAGTTGTTGCAGTCGGCCCCGGCGGAACCGTGGACGGACACCCGGTAACCATGACCGTAAAGGTCGGCGACAAAGTAATCACCAGCAAATATTCGGGAACCGAAATCAAGCTGGGAAATGACGAGTATGTGATCGTTCGCCAAAACGACATTCTCGCTACGATTGAATAAGGGAGGCTGAAGAATATGGCAAAGGATATTTTTTACGGTATAGAAGCAAGAGACGCGCTGGTACGCGGCGTTGACAAACTGGCCGACACGGTCAAAATTACGCTCGGACCGAAGGGACGAAACGTCGTACTGGACAAGAAATACGGCGCGCCCCTGATTACCAACGACGGCGTAACCATTGCAAAAGAAATCGAACTTGAGAACGCCTCCGAAAACATCGGCGCACAGCTTGTCAAAGAGGTAGCCTCCAAGACAAACGACGCGGCAGGCGACGGCACGACGACCGCAACGCTGCTCGCACAGGCGATGATTCACGAGGGCATGAAAAACGTCACGGCCGGCGCAAACCCGATGATTCTCCGCAAAGGCATGGCCAAGGCGGTTGACGCCGCAGTTGAGCGCCTGGTAGCAAACGCAAAGAAAGTAAACGGCTCCGCCGACATCGCAAGAGTCGGCACGGTCTCCTCCGGCGACGAAGTGATCGGAAACCTGATCGCGGACGCAATGGAAAAGGTCACCGCAGACGGCGTGATTACCGTTGAAGAATCCAAATCTGCCGAAACATACTGTGAAGTTGTCGAGGGTATGCAGTTTGACCGCGGTTATCTTTCTCCCTACATGGCAACCGATTCGGACAAGATGGAAGCGGTTCTGGACGACGCCTACATTCTGATTACCGATAAAAAGATCTCCAATATTCAGGACATTCTCCCGATGCTTGAGCAGATCGTACAAGCCGGCAAAAAGCTGCTGATTATCGCGGAGGACGTAGAAGGCGAAGCGCTCACCACGCTGGTACTGAACCGTCTGCGCGGCACATTTACCTGCGTTGCAGTCAAGGCGCCGGGCTTTGGCGACAGACGCAAAGAGATGCTCCAGGATATTGCTGTTCTGACCGGCGGCGAAGTCATTACCTCCGACCTCGGTCTGGAACTGAAAGACGCGACCGTTGCCCAGCTTGGCCGCGCAAGACAGATCAAAGTCAATAAAGAAAAAACCATCATCGTGGACGGCGCCGGCGAAAAAGAGGCCATTCAGGCCAGAATCGCGCAGATTCGCACCGAGCATGCCGCATCCACTTCCGAGTTTGACAAAGAAAAACTCAGTGAGCGTCTTGCAAAACTTGCAGGCGGCGTAGCGGTCATCAAAGTGGGCGCGGCCACCGAAGTTGAAATGAAAGAAAAGAAGCTCCGCATCGAGGACGCGCTCAACGCAACCAAGGCTGCCGTTGAGGAAGGCATTGTTCCGGGCGGCGGCACCGCATATCTGAACGTCATCCCCGCTGTAGAAAAACTTTGTGGCAGCGCTGAGGGCGACGAACTTGTCGGCATCAAACTCGTACTGAAGTCGCTTGAAGCTCCCCTCTATCAGATCGCGGAAAACGCGGGACATGACGGCGCTGTCGTCGTAGATAAGGTTAAAAACAGCGGCAAAGACGGCTACGGCTTCGACGCGTACAACGAAGCGTACGTAGACATGATGGAAAAAGGCATCGTTGACCCGACCAAGGTTACGAGAAGCGCGCTGCAGAACGCAGCTTCCATCGCCTCCACCGTTCTGACAACCGAAGCGGTTGTTGCAAATCAGCCTGAACCGGAACCGGCGGCTCCTGCGGCCGGCGGCGGAATGGGCGGTATGTATTAATCCGGGCAACCAAACGATATACAAAAAGGGCTGTTAAAAAGTCCCGGAATAAAGGGGCTGCCGCAAACAGATTTTTTCTGAAAAGTCCTGTATAAGTTAAACAAAAATCTCTCTCATCCGCATGGAATGAGAGAGATTTTTTTCTTACTGCCGCACAAGTTGTTCACAAATTGTTGATGCTATGCGGCAGCCTCTTTTGCATGATTCAATTTGCTTTAACACCGAACACGCAAATTGGAGTTTTCACAGTTGGAACGATTAACTTCTTATCAGCAACCAATTCTTCTATCAGGATGGCGGCAACATCAAGGCGGTGATGTATCTTTGCTATGTCACCACACTGGTTTTTCACAGACTCCGGCACAAAGTCAACAAGTGTGTGTTCTGCCATATCCGATATTCTTATCATCAAATCAGCCACCACATCTGCAATCGGCTTCAGAATCCTGCAAACATCTTGATATGACTGTTGATTGAACACTGCAAAGTTTGCTTTCATAACCCCGTCCACACATGAAACAAACCCGCTGTCAATCAGTTCCGGGATCGTATCATTCAATTCGTTTGGTTTTTCTTCAAGGATCGCGGAACACATTGCCTCGATTTTCATATCGAACTTATCATGAACAAAATGTTGGCATGCGTCGATAACCGAGTAGTTTTCAGCAGAAAACCATGCGGTTTCAGATTTGTTCCATACCTCCATACATACACCGCCGAAATGATGCGCAGTGTAATCGTTGTCATGCCCGAACAAAAATCCGTAAGAGCCGAGCGGAAGCTTCGGAGGCTTACCTATCGGTGATTTTGCCTTAGCAATCTCATAACCGCAAAGCATGGCAATATTTAATGCAGTCCACATCAGGCGATTATCATCGTAAGAATTCCCCGAAAAGTTTACAGCGCGTATCTGCGGCAGAAGAATTTGCACCTCGTTAAAAACCTTTTTTGCAACAGGCGGATAATGATCGACAACCTTTGCGGCAAAGTATTTTTCATATGCCTCTGTTAATATAACGAGGTTTGTGCGGTATTTGCCGGCAGTTTTTTTAAGCGCACCGGCAGCTTCGAGGGTGTCGATTTCTTCTTCGAGATACGGCATCGAAACACCCAGTTCTATTGAGAGTTCTTCCGCACTCATTGGCATATCATATGCAGCAAGCATGATTGAACCGGGCAACTTGCGATTAAACAGATTGCCGTAATAATTTCTGTCTCCCCAGAAGTTAATTCTGAATGTGCCGGGGTTATAACTTTTCTCTCCTAATTTTCTCGTCATACCTATTCCCTCCTTCAATAATTTTCGGGTCTTGAACAGATGGTACTTTACCATATCCATACTGATGTTCTGTTCATCTGCAATTTCGGAGCAGCTTTTATTGTGGATGTAGTACGAAACACAGACTTCACGGTGTGTCTTTGACAGTAAGGACAGTTCGCATCTTAAAAGATACAGGCTTTCGTTTTTCGCTTCTTTTTCTACGTATTCTTCTTCCGGAGAAACGGATAAATAGTTCAAATCATCATTGGCCGGAAGTGGTTCCAACATTTTTGTAAGTTCCTTACGCTTAATAAACTTACGAAAGGTGTTTTCGGCGATTTTCCATGCGAATGCCCAAAAAGAGGTGTTTGATTTCAACCTTTTTGCAGACGATATGATTTCATACACGATTTCGGATGTCAGCTCGTCCACATCGTCTTTATTATACAGCCTGCCAAAAGCATACCCGTATATCTGCGTCAGATTTTGAGAAACAAGGTCAGATACTTGTGTTTCATCCATAATGCCTCGCTCCTTTCTTGCGTTTTGAAAGCTTTCATCTATATAGTACCGGCATCGGTTGTTTGGTTAATAGAAGTTCATATTATTCTATCATTTTTTTCGTTCGTACAAACTTGCTTGAAAATATCATAAAAAAGTGATTTCACTTTTTTCAAAGACGATACGATAAACTGCGGATTTCGTCTGTTGCCGCCCGCAAAAAAGTGAGGGGCTGATTTTCAACCTCTCACTTCTGACCGTCGAAAAACTAAGGTTTTTCGACGATGGGGCGCGTATAGGCGTGAGGAGGAGCCCGG
>OLGD01001567.1_pt1 | contig 32581 bp, 27 predicted proteins | sample 1605311 | NCBI WGS metagenome assembly OLGD01 (sample SAMEA3888917, study PRJEB22519) | human gut metagenome | biome: human gut; feature: human-associated habitat; material: faeces | place: Denmark | collected 2010
CTCGTAATAGTACGGTCTGATCAGCTGCTCCGGCTCTTCCCACGGCATAATCCGCTCGATCCGTTCCAGAAATACTTTCTTGTTCGTGCTGACTTCTTTCAATTCGTCGTGCAAAAACGACATACTCATTTGCTTGTTCATGTCTTTATTATAGCACTTTTCTGCCCGGTTTTCAATGTATTTGTTTTGCGCGGTGATGCCTTAAGCAAAAAGCCAGTAATATCAAGGGTTTCCTGCATCAAAAACTGTTGAAAATACGGCTTCAAAATCGGGTTTGCCGCCTGAAATAATTCCTATTAACGGGTATCTGTTCATTCTTGATCAGATAACCGTGATTTTTATTGCACCTCATCGTTCTGTGTGCCGGAGGTATGTATTTATGAAAATGCAGATGACAGACACTATTCCTCGCAGGAAGAGTTCAAAAGATATTACAATATTGATTATCAGTTTATCAACGACAAACCATCACACCGCGATTCACTTCCCGCCATGACGAACCCCACAGTTCGTGCAGAAATATTGACGGTTTTCAAAAATAATTCAAAAAAGACTTGACAAACGACGAGTTTTCTGATATAATAATGATCGTCGATTTGAGAGACGCTGCTATGGCTCAGTTGGTAGAGCACATCCTTGGTAAGGATGAGGTCATCAGTTCGATTCTGATTAGCAGCTCCAATAATTCCCCGATGCAATAGTGTCGGGGTTTTATTTTTTTTTGCGGACAGGCAAAAAGTAAAAAATCCTCTCCCTGATACAGGAAAGGATCTGATTCCGGTTTTGTACTTCATTCACTTGTGTCAGGCGTGAGAAATGACTGAAAATTAATCGCAACAGCGTCGTCCGGCGCCGTTTTTTCATAGTAATCCTTGATATTCCGGTTATAATAGCGCAGAATAAAAAAGCCAACAGCGACAAACAGCGCAACTATACCGACAGTCAGAAAAACAGACGAAGCCTTGAGTTTTCTTTTTCTGCGGCACGGATTCTCGTAGAGGTCATAGCTCAGCCTGTAACGGCAGCCGCCGTATGAAATATCAGGTCTTTCCGACGTTGACGTATTATGTTCTTCGGCATTTTTATCATCAGTATTCACCGAAACGCCCTCCGCAAACGGAAATGACCATCCTTCCGGATGACCTTGTTGTATAATATGATAACAGAAAAATATAAACATTTCGTGACTCTTTTGTTTATATTTTTGGATTACGCTGTAAACAAAGAAACAATAAATTGTTCGGTTCCGTACATAAATTAAGACGGATCGGAATTCAGGTCAGAACACACACTTCATTCCGGAAAAACCGCGCTGTCGTAATGCCTCATATACCGCAACCGCGACGCTGTTGCTGAGGTTCAGGCACCGGCTGTCACCGATCATCGGAATTCTGGCAGTCTCATCACGGTGTGAAGCGATAAGATCTTCCGGAAGTCCGACAGACTCCTTGCCGAAAATGAGAAACACCCGTCCGGAGCAGTCGGCATCGGTATAACACACTGTTCCCTTTTTTGTGAAGAAAAATCTTTTCTCACCCTGTGTTGCCGAAAGGAATTCATCAATCCCGTCGTAGAATGTGATGTCGAGCTTATCCCAGTAATCAAGTCCTGCTCTTCTCATTTTCGCATCGTCGATTCCGAATCCGAGCGGACGGACAAGATGCAGAGCTGCCCCGGTCACGGCGCAGGTTCGTGCGACATTACCGGTATTCTGCGGGATCTCAGGTTCGATAAGACAGATATTTATATCACTCATAACCGCTCCTTGCGATAAAAACAGTCAAGGGGCTGCCGCCCTGCATTTCTGCGGGTGACAGCCCCGAAGCGATGGTTTTCCGAGAACCGGATTACTTGATCTCGACGGTTGCGCCTGCAGCCTCGAGAGCCTTCTTCATATTCTCTGCCTCGTCCTTGGAGATGCCTTCCTTGATGGGCTTGGGAGCAGCCTCAACGAGGTCCTTTGCGTCCTTAAGTCCAAGACCGGTGATCTCGCGGACAGCCTTGATTACGTCGAGCTTCTTAGCACCGAAGGATGCGAGAATGACGTCAAACTCGGTCTTCTCCTCCTCTGCGGGAGCAGCAGCACCGGCAGCGGCACCGCCTGCAACAGCTACGGGAGCTGCGGTTACGCCGAACGCCTCTTCAAGACCCTTTACGAGATCGTTCATTTCAAGTATGGTAAGACCCTTGATTTCTTCGAGTATCTGGAGTGTTTTTTCGCTTGCCATTTCTAAATACCTCTCTTTTTAGTTGAATTCTGAATTTGTTTTCCGTCTTTGACGGATAGATTACTCGGCAGCCGGAGCTTCCTCTGCCGGAACATCCTCGCCGCTCTTGTCGATGATGGCCTGAAGAGCATATGCGAGTTTGTAAAGGGGGTTCTGCATACCCATCATGATCTTGCAGACAAGAGTTTCCTTGTTCGGGATGGATGCGAGCTCTTCGACGCCCTTGCTGTCAAGGACTTCTCCGTCAACGAAGCCTGCCCTGACCTCGAAGGTCGCGATCTTTTCCGCATATTCCTTGAGGATCTTTGCGGGAGCAACCGCATCTTCCTTGCTAAGTGCAAGAGCAGTCATTCCGCCGAGATGATCCTTAAGTGCGGGGTAACCCGCCTCAACGCAGGCGCGTTCGGTCATGGTATTCTTATATACCCTGTAATCGACACCCGCCTCACGGAGTGCCTTACGGAGTGCAGTGTCCTGCTCCACCGTGATGCCCGCGTAGGAAACAAGTACGCCGGAGACCGCTGACCTGAATTTTTCAACAAGAGCCTCGGTATCCGCCTTCTTCTGTTCAAGAATCTTTGCGCTTGGCATTTGTTTTCACCTCCTGATAAAAATGCCTGCAGGAGAATTTCACTTCTTCCGCAGGCACACAAATCAATATTATCAGAAAAAATATCGTTTATGAAAACCTCGGCAGGAAGCGTGAAACTATTACCTTTGAACCTGCTGTCTTTGGCTGACCTGAAGATTATATCACAGGTTCCGCGTTTTGTCAACAGTTTTTCCGATATTTTTTTGATTTTTCTGAATTATTTGAAATACGTCTCGGGATTGACCGCCTTGCCGTCCTTATAGACAGACAGATGGAGGTGATATCCTGTCGCATATCCGGTCATTCCGACATAGCCGAGAACCTCGCCCTTTGCAAGCACGTCTCCTTTTTTCACGGTCATCTTGTTCAGGTGGGCATACATCGTCGAGATCCCGCCGCCGTGATCGACAATTACGTACTTGCCGTTGCCGTAATCGTTTCCGGTTTCGATAACCGTTCCCTTTGCCACGCAGTATATCTCGGTATTTTTGGGTGCCGGGATATCGATGCCCTTATGGAACTGCGGAGTTCCGAGAACCGGGTGGATGCGGTTTCCGAACTTCGACGATATCTTGTTGTACTTTGAGGGGAGCGGCCACAGGAACGCTCCGCCGGAATACTCGTTTTTCTGAAGCTCTGCAAGCTCCGCAAGCCGCTTTTCAAGCTCTTTGCGGAAAGCAGCCTCCTCTTTTTCAGCCTGAAGAAGCGCTTTGTTTGCCGCATCCCTGTCGGCCTGAAGCTCGTCCATCATTCTGACAACCTCGTCCTGCTTCTGCTGCAGAAGGATCATGCTCTCCCTGAGCTCCGAGGATTTGGTATCGGCTTCGGCAACAACGCGGTCAAGCTCCTTTTTCTGTTCCTCAAGCTCCGCGCTGATCTTCTCGCACTCGTTTATCAGGTCATTGTCGCGCTCGACAAGCACAGAAAGGCGGTCGGCAGAGGTCAGAAAATCGTTAAGCCCGTTGCTGCTGAACAGGATCGTAAGGTAGTTCGATGACCCGTCCTCGTAGCTCAGGCGCAGGCGCTCCTTGAGCACCGCAAGGCGGTCGTCAAGCTTTTTCTGCGTTTCGGAAATCTTCAAATCGATATCAGACTTCTGCAGAGCATATCCGGCAACAAGCTGCTTCAGAACCTCTGTCTCGCTGTTTATTGCGTCGATTTCCTCATCTATTGCCGTTTTTCGCTTTTTTATGTCCTCGTAGTCATCCTTTACGCTGTTGTAATTGTTTGCGGCTTTCTTTCTCGCTGCGGTTGCTTTTGCAAGCTCGTCCTTCAGCGAATTTATCTTTGCATTCATATCGGCAACTGTGGTTTTCGCAAACGCCGGCTCGCTTCGGTAACCGGGCAGAAGGGTAAAAAACATTGCCGCACACAAAAGCACAAGTGTCGGTTTCAGGATTTTTCGGAAACTCATAGAACTCATCCTTTGATCATATCGAGAATGGTTTTTTTGCCGTAGACGCTTTCCCAGTCCGCCCTGAAATCGTCGATTGCGTACATGGTAAGCGGGTGGTACACAAGGGTTTCGAGAATGTCGGGATTGACGGTCACGGCGTGTCCGCCGACAAGGCTGATCTTATGCACCTGCTCTGCCGTCTTGAAGCTGGCGGCAAGAACGCGGGTGCTGAGCTTATACTGCGTGAACAGCTCAACGATCTCGGCAACGACGTTTACGCCGTCGCTTATGATGTTGTCAAGACGGTTTACATAAGGGGCGACAAAATCCGCGCCTGCCATTGCCGCCATAAGTGCCTGCTGCTGGGTGAAGATTGCGGTCTCCGTAACATGATAGCCTGCGGCATGGAGAGCCATCGTAGCCTTAAGCCCCTCCTCGGACACCGGGATCTTTACATAGAGATCGTCGCCGACGATGGAGCGCAGCGCCTCTGCCTCCTTCATCATTTTATCGGCGGTGTCGCCGGTCACCTGTATATGGAACATTCTGTCGGATCCGATAATAGCCTTTATCTCGCGGATAAGACCGAGAAAATCGGTATGCTCCTTTGAAATGATGGTCGGGTTTGTCGTAACGCCGGCTATCGGGAAAAATTCGATGCAGTGGCGGATTTTTTCGACATTTGCGGTATCAACAATGTATAACACTTTCGGCTCTTCCTTGCTTTGCTTGATTCTTTACCGATAATTATAGCACTGTTTTTCGTATTTGTCAATCACCGGACAAAAAACACCGGTCGGTATGCACGGATTTTAACCGGAATTTTACTGTTTCTTCATTTCCCGCACAAAAAAGCATTGACAAACCGACGGATATGTGGTACAATACCCGGAATGAGGGAGTAGTCGGCGCGAAAGCGTTGCTCCGCCAACATACTGGGACGATGCGTTCTCTGGCGGAGCATGAAATGACGAGACTTATCTTATGCGGTCTTACGCGGGGATAGGTCTGTTTTTTTGTCTCCCGGAAACCAAATCAAAATACGGGGATCACAAATCATGACTGTCTGGGAACTTTTCATAGCGGCGGTATGTCTTTCGATGGACGCCTTTGCGGTGTCGGTATGTAAGGGGCTGTCTATCGGAAAAACCAAAGCAAAGCACTGTCTCACCGCAGGGCTTTATTTCGGAATATTTCAGGCACTGATGCCGCTTGCCGGATACCTGCTTGCAAGCACTGTCGCCGCAAGGATCAGCGGATGTTCGCATTATATTGCTTTTATTCTCCTTGCACTCATCGGCGCAAACATGATACGTGAAGCAATAAAGGGAGATGAGGAGAACCGGGACTCCGCAATGGACTTCAGAACCATGCTGCCGCTTGCGGTTGCGACAAGCATTGACGCTTTCGCCGTCGGCGTGTCGTATGCACTGATAAACGTCAGGATCGTTCCCGCCGTGCTTTTCATCGGCGCAACAACTTTTGTAATCTCGGCAGCCGGAGTCAGTCTCGGCAGCTTTATCGGCGGAAAATTCAGAAAGACCGCAGCGATTGTCGGCGGCTCGGTGCTGATAATCCTCGGCATAAAGATCCTACTCGAGGGTATCGGAGTCATCTGAACGGTATAATAATTCAAAGGGATGTTGAAAACTCAGACGGTGTTTCGGCATCCTGTTTTTTTGCGCGTTTCCCGCAGTACATATTTTTTCCGGTGTCGGGCGATAATAGGAACAGTTTTTTTGATGGAAAGGGTGTTTCTTATGAGCCGTGAGACAAAAATCAGCATCAGGGGAATTATGCGCAGGATCGGGAGGATATACGGCGATTCCGACCTGTTTTCGCTTCTTGTGCAGTATGCGGAATCTGCGCGGCTTGCAGTAAGGGGAAGGATAAAATATCAGAACTTCTTTTCGGCGGTAAAGAATGCCGTGATACCGGAAAAGCTGACCGATCCGGGGCTCATTTCAGCCGCAGTATCACCCGACGGAAGGAGTTTTTCCTACCGCGAGCTTTCGCTTTTCAATGCTTATGCGGCGATAATTGCCGTATCGGAGCTTGACGTTCCGATTCGCTCTGACAAGGCGCTCTGCGACACCGTTGAGTATCTGAAGGCACTTGATTCAATTCCCGCAGAGGAGATTTTCTTCCAGCTGTCAGAAGCGGAGCGCATTCTTTCGGACAGCGAATACTTTTCCGGCGCCGATGAAAAGACAAAGAATGCCTGCCGCCGCAACGTTTCGGAATTCGCCCAGAAATACTCGCTTACTGAAGCCGGGGCTGCGCGTATTCTCTGCGACGGTGACCCGCTGCCGAAAATGAACGGGATAGCTGCGCGGCTGTACTTCCCTTTCTGCGCGGTGATCCTTGCAGGACTGCTTGTCGGTACGGCTTTTGCGGTCGGAGGGAATCTTTTGCCGTGGCTTTTTCTTGTCCTGCCGCTTACCGAACTGACAAGAGAGCTTGCCGATTCGGTGTTTTCGCGGCTTGTGAAGCACCGGCCTGTCCCGGCGCTTGATCTCAAAACCGTTCCTGACAACGGAAAGGTGCTGTGCGTGATAACCTCGCTTCTTTCGTCGGAAAAGGAAGCCGATGCGCTTGCCGCAAAGATACGGAACTGTTGTTTTTCCAACCGCGGCGAAAACGTGAATTTCGGCCTTCTCTGCGACCTGCGTGAGGCTGATTCCGCCGTAACCGCTGATGACGGACGCCTGATCTCCTACACAGAAAAGCTTATTGACCGGCTTAATTCAGAACACGGATGCGGGATATTTCTGTTTGTCCGCTCCCGCCGTTTTGCTCCGACCGAAGGAAAATACATGGGCTGGGAGCGTAAGCGCGGCGCGGTCATTGAGCTGACGCGTCTGCTCCGCGGAAAGGAAAACCGGATATCGGTACACTGCGCCGATGTCACAGCACTTGACGGAACAAAATATGTCATAACCCTCGATTCCGACACTCGGCTTTACAACGGCGCGGTGCGGGACATGGTCGGCTCCATGCTCCACCCTTCAAACCGACCGGTAATAAAAGACGGGAGGGTGGTCTCTGGATATGCGATAATGCAGCCGAGAACGGAGGCATCGCTTGCCTCTGCCGAGAGGACTCCGTTCTCGGTGCTTTCAGCCGGAAACGGCGGCACCGACATATACGCAAGCGCGGCTTACGAGACGTATCAGACGGTGTTCGGCGAGGGCATTTTCTGCGGAAAGGGTATTTTTGACGTCGATGCATTCTCCGCGCTGATCGACGGCGCATTTGCCGACGGACGCATACTCAGCCATGACCTTCCGGAAGGGACAAGGCTCCGTGCCGCGGCTCTTACCGACATTGCGCTGACCGACAATCTCCCGCGCGACCCTCTTTCCTGCTTTGACCGTCAGCACCGCTGGATCCGCGGGGACGTGCAGTCGCTTACCCTTCTCGGAAAATATGTCGAAAACAGCGACGGAGAGCTTTACCCGAATCCGATAAATTCCCTCTCAAAATTCAAGATCGCCGACAATGTAAGGCGTGCGCTTGTGCCGGTCTCGGCTTTTATTGCGCTGCTGCTGTGCATATTCCTGCCGTACCGGTATTCGGTATGGGGCACTGCTGCCGCGCTTTCTTATCTGATTTTCCCGTTCGTCCTCTCGGTGCTTACGCTTATGAAAAGCTCCGGAAGGCGGTTCTTTTCCTATGTCATGCCGGGAGTTTTCAGGGCGGCGGGAGGTTTTCTGTACGGAATATCTTCCCTGTTTCACAATGCGGTTACATCCGCCGACGCGGTGATGCGCGCGGGATGGAGAATGCTGTTCTCAGGCAGAAAAACCCTTGAATGGAAAACCGCCTCCGATGCCGAAAACGGGATAAGAGGTCTGCCGCTTTTCCTGTTCCGTATGCTGCCGTCGATGCTTGCCGGTATCGCCGTCGCGGTGTTCTGTCCGGTGACGGTCATACGCGTGATCGGAATCCTTAATGCGCTTTTTCCTTTCGCCGCATATTTATCAGGCAGAGAATTTCCGGAATCTCCGCACATCGGAAAAGCCGAGATCGCACAGATAACGGAATATGCCTCCGACATCTGGAGGTTCTTTAACGACTGCGTCACGGAGGCTGACGGTTATCTGCCTCCCGACAATATTCAGCTCTCGCCGCTTGAGGTCACGGCACATCGGACATCGCCGACAAATATCGGTCTTTATATGCTTTCCTGCGCCGCGGCGTGCGAATTCGGATTCATAAACCGCGGGGAGCTGCTTACAAGGCTTGAAAACACCCTCTCGACGGTCGAAAAGCTGCCGAAGCTCGGCGGGCATCTGTACAACTGGTACGACACCGAAAAGCTCTCGATCCTCGGTCAGCCCTATATCTCAACAGTCGATTCCGGAAATTTCACCGCCTGCCTTGTAACGCTCCGCGGATATCTGTCCGGCGACGGTCTGCGCGAAAAGCGGGTGAATGACAGGCTCGGAAATATCATACGCGGCGCTGATTTCGGCTTGCTGTTTGACTCGGAACGCAAGCTGTTCAGGATCGGCATCAATGCCGTCACCGGTGCCGGAGAGGGCTGGTACGACCTGTTCATGAGTGAGGCGCGGACAACCTCATACTATGCCATAGCCACAGGACAGGTACCGCGTGAGCACTGGAAGCGGCTTTCCCGACCGCTTATCAGCCGCGACGGGTATATCGGGCTTGCGTCATGGACCGGAACTGCTTTTGAATATCTCATGCCGACGCTGTTTCTGCCGACCTGCTTCGGCTCGCTGTCATATGAGTCTGTCTCTTTCGCGATACGCGAGCAGAAGAAGGACAAAGTCCGGGGGCTTTACGGCAAATCCGAAAGCGGATATTTCATGTTCGACCCCGACCTGAACTATCAGTACCGCGCGTTCGGGGTTCAGTCCCTCGGGCTTAAACGCGGGCTATACAAAGACTCCGTCATATCGCCGTATTCGTCGTTTTTAGCGCTTCCGTTTTCGCCTGTCGCGTCGCTTATGAACCTCGGAAGGATCTCTGAGCACGATATGTACGGGAAATACGGGTTTTACGAGGCGATCGATCTCACCCCGTCCCGGGTCGGAGGCGGCAGTGCGGTGATAAGAAGCTATATGTCCCACCACATGGGCATGAGCCTTGCTGCCTGTGCCAATGCCTGTTTCGGCGGTATCTTTGTAAAGTGCTTCATGTCCGACCCGGAAACGGCATCGTCGTCGGAGCTGCTTGAGGAAAAGGTGCCGGTCGATGCACACATCAGCCGCGTTTCGGGCAGTGCAGTGCAGAACGCTGACCGTGCCGACCGTTCACCGGTGATCCGTCAGGAAAAGCGGCTGCCTGACGGAGACTCAGCTTATACCGTCTCGGAAAACGGCATTACGGTTTGCGCTTACCGCGATATGCTTAAATTTCTCTTTTCCGGGAACGATCTTTCGGTCGACCCTTTTGTTTTCGGACGGATAAGACGGCCGAGACTGCTGTTTTCGGTTGACGGAGAGATTCACGATGCGCTTGCCTCCGGCTGTGTTCCGGAAAATCACGGCGGGACTCTGACATTTACAGACGACGAAAAGGATTTCTGCGCAAAAACCGGGATAACCGTTTCCGGGAAGCACCGGTGCATTGCGATATCCTTCACGGCAAGGGGACATTTTTCGCGCATCTGCCCGATGCTCTGCTTTGAGCCCTGCCTCGCGCCGACCTCAAAACGCGCCGCGCATCCGGCATACTGTGACATCATGATAACCGCGGAATATCTTTCCGACCGGTCGCTGATTCTTTATTCGGTAAAGGATCACGGCGGCGGCGAGGGTCTTTGTATTGCGGTTTCCTTCGAGTGCCGGGGCGGGAATGAAGAATATCTGCTCACGCGCTCGGGGCTGGGGCTTATGTACGGCGAAAGAGACGTTGAAGCGCTTGTGACTGCAGATTTTCCGGACACTGTGTATTCGGTCGGAGAGCCTTTCTGCGCAGTAAAGAAGGAATCGGAATGCCCCGGCGGGAAATACGCCGCCAACATCCTGATAACCGTCGGTAAGGGACGCGGGGACGCTGTCGGCTCAATGCTTGCCGTAAGACAGGAGTACCGCCGCAGGGGGGCTTACGGACGTTTTTCCGCAGCAGCTGCAAGAAGTGCCGCGGAGCGTGCAGCCGCCTGCGGTAAGCGGTATGACGGACGGTACACCGGGCTTATGCTTGCCCGGACGCTTCTGAACCGCAATGCCGGCTTCTGCGATTCGCCGCACGCGATCGGAGAGCTTTACCGTCACGGTATTTCCGGTGATCTGCCGATATTCTGTCTTGATGTCACCGACACGCTTACAGACGGAAGCCCGGCGGCGGTAACTGCTGCCGGATTCATCGCCGCCCACAAGTATCTCTCGCTCTGCGGGATACGCACCGACCTTGTCATTTTCTATGAAAGCGACGGAGATTACGGCGGGAAACAGAGAGAGGCGATAAATGCTCTTTGCGACGCTGCGGCAAGCGCGTTTCTTATCGGTCACAGGGGCGGGATATTCCCGATCGAGGGCAGGGATACCGCCGTGATCGCGGCATCGTCGCTTTATGTAAAGGTGACAAGAGAGACGACGATCGAAGGAATAACCGCCGCATACTCAGTTCCGCCGTATATTGAAGACGATACGGTGATAAGGCCGTCGGTATATCTAGCTCACACGCCGGAGGAGGACGAGATACCGGTTTACGGCGGGTGCTTCACGGATTCCGGCTTTGACATTTTCAAGGGAACGCAGAGCGTGCCGTGGTCGTATGTATATGCGAGGGGACATTTCGGGACGCTTCTCACGCAGAATTCTCTCGGCTACACGTGGATAGGCAACTGTCACGAAAGACGGATAACGCCGTACTCCCCCGACACGCTGCTTGATTTTTCCGGTGAACGCCTTGTTTTCACCGGCGGCGGAAAGCGGTACGATCTTGCCGCCTGCGCGTCAAAGGTCAGCTGGAACCGCGGAGCGGCTGTCTGGTCCGGAAGCATCGGAAAGACAGAATACACCGTTTCTGTAACGGTTGACACAAAACTGCCGTGCAAGCTGATTTATGTTGATATTCCGGACGGCGCAGAGGTAAATTATGAAATCGACCCGGTGATGGGAGAGCGGCAATCTCCCTCACGCCCGGTGATTCGCCGGGAATGTGAGGGCACGGTATTTTTCATTCCCGGCATAACCGGCGGCAGGATTTATGACATCGGATTTCTTGCCGAAAAGAGATTTTCCGGAAAGCGTCTGTTCATTCTCGGCGCGTTTCCGACCGGCGGGATAAAGACTTTTGAGGCGATCATGAGGAAATATTCCGATGCCGGCTCGTTCGAAAGTGCCGCAGGGGAATATGAAAGGTCAACGGCTTCGCTTCTGCCCGACCTGAAAATTTCCGGCTGCGACAGGGGCATTGCGGCGATGTCGGAATATTATCTGCCTTATCAGGCGCTTGTCTGCCGGTTCTTTGCGCGGACGGGGTTTTATCAGTCCGGCGGGGCTTACGGCTTCCGCGATCAGCTTCAGGACTGCCTGTGCATCATGCACGGTGCGCCGGATATTGCAAGGACGCACATTCTGCGCGCGGCGTCACATCAGTACTGCGAGGGCGACGTCATGCACTGGTGGCACACGGTTCACGGTGTGAGCGCCGGAGTCAGGACGCACTATTCCGACGACCTCCTGTGGCTTCCGTACGTGACGGCGGAATACGTTTTTCTGACCGGCGACCGGGATATTCTTGATGTATCACTGCCGTATCTGTCCTCCGAAGAGCTGCCTGACGACTGCCCGGACAGATATGAGTCACCGGAAAAGAGCCGCTTCCGCGAGAGTCTGTATTCCCACTGCGTCAGGGCAATCGAACGCAGTCTTGACACCGGTGCGCACGGACTGCCTTATATGCGCGGCGGTGACTGGAACGACGGTATGAACCTTGTCGGAAACGGCGGCGGGGAGAGCGTATGGCTCGGGATGTTCCTTGTCACCGTGCTTGAACGGTTCATCCCCATTGCGGCAGGAGAGGGCGACCTTTCAGGTGCGGCAAAATACCGCGAGGCTGTTCGGCGGCTGAAAAATGCCTGCCGGAGCTGCTTTGACACCGACAGATTCGCAAGAGCATATTACTCCGACGGTTCTCCGCTCGGTACAAATGAGGCAGCAGACGCGCTTCCGCAGGCTTTTTCTGTCTTTGCCGGGATAGATCGCGGAATGTCGGAAACCGCGCTGAAAACGGCTGAAAAGCTGCTTTTCGACCGGAAAAACCGGATTTTCGGACTGCTTGCGCCGCCTTACGAAACCTGTGACGGCAGAACACCGGGTTATATCGCCTCATACCCTCCGGGAATACGCGAAAACGGCGGGCAGTACACCCATGCGGCGGTGTGGTACGCGATGGCCTGCGCCGATGCCGGGCTTAATGCGACCGCGGCAGAGATACTTCTCACAATTGCGCCCTCCTCTGTCTGTTCGCTTCCGGAGGATGCCGTGAAATACCGGGGAGAGCCGTATTTCCTTGCCGGGGACGTGAGTTCGAATCCCTCCTGTCCCGGAAGATGCGGGTGGAGCGTCTACACCGGCGCCGCAGGCTGGTTTTATATCGCGGTGACGGGAAAGCTGCTCGGAATTTCGCTTTCGTCTGACAGCTTCAGCGTAACTCCGGCGCTTTCGGATAAATTCCCGTCATACCGCGCTGTATTCAGATTCCGCGGGACGGAATACACGGTTACGGCAGGAATCGGAGACAGAAACCGGTGGAAGCTTGACGGTGAATATGTTAACAATCTGTTTTATTTCGATAATCGGCGGCATTTGCTTGAAATAACTGTTGAAAAAAAGCACGGAATGAGTTAAAATATACTCTAAGGCTGCAGGGATGCGCCTTATCGCATGAAATGAAAGAGGGCTGACATTTGACACCCGAAAGAATACAGATAGCCGACGGAATGTATCTTAACCACATCCGTTCCGACAGGTTCAAAACCGATTTCGTCTCGGTCGATTTTCTCTCACAGCTGAAGCCGGATTCCGCGGCGGAGCAGGCACTTCTGCCGTTCGTGCTCCTTCGCGGAACCAAGAGGCTTCCCGACACAAAGGCCGTGACGCGGGAGCTTGAGATGCTCTACGGCTCGCGGCTCTCCCCGACGGTATACAAAACCGGAAGCGTGCAGTCGTTCGGCTTTTCCAGCTATCCGCTTTCGCCGCGGTATACCGACGGAACCGATGTTACGGGAGAGATATTCCGTCTTATCGGCGAAATGCTCACCTCTCCCGCAGGATGCGGCGGGCTTCTGTCGGAGGAGTATACCGAAAGCGAAAAAAGGATAATGACCGACAGACTGAGGGCGCAGATAAACGACAAGTGGCATTATGCGCTGACAAGATGCAGTCAGATAATGTCCGACGGCAGCAACACAGCCCTTCCCGAATGCGGAACGGAGGAACAGCTTTCAAGGGTGACTGCCGCATCGCTTACGGCGCGTCTTTCCTCGGTTCTGACAGATCTGCGGTGCGAGATATGGTATATCGGATCATCGGACAGCGCACCGGTTGCCGACAGGGTGCGCGACATATTCCCGTTTCCCGGCAGAAAAAAGCCGGCGGCGCTTTATACCGAAAGAATTCCCTTCCGCGGAGAGCTGAAATCGGTCACCGAGACGGAAACCATCTCACAGAGCCGTCTCTGTCTCGGATACCGCACCGGGTGTCTTCCGGAAAGTCCGGATCTGCCGGCTTACACGATGTTTTCCGAGATCCTCAGCGGCTCCCCGATGTCAAAGCTGTTTGTCGGGGTGAGGGAAAAGCTCAGCCTCTGCTATGACTGCTCCGCAGTATCTGACATCAACCGCGGGATGATGATCGTCTCGTCCGGGATCGATGCCGCAAATGCCGGAAAAGCGGAAGAGGCGATCAATGCCCAGCTTGCCGCGCTGAAAAACGGCGAAATATCCGACGCGGAGTTTGACGCGGCTCTCCGCTCGGTCACAAACGGGATAAAATCGATGTACGACGATGCCGGAGCGATAAAAACATGGTATCTGCGGCGCGGGATGTTTGCAAAGGTCGGCGAACCGCTTGAATTCCTTGACAGGATCGGCAGAGTGACAAAGGACGACGTTGCACGGGTCGCCGCCGGCATAATCCCGGACACGCGCTATCTTCTGAAAGCGGAGGCAGGCGGAAATGAGTAACAAAGAAAGCAAAAAAACAGTTAAAAGCCGGCTTCTCGGAGAGGAATACACGCTTATAAAGCACGAAAGCGGACTTACCATATGCGTTTTTCCGAAAAAGATGTCAGTGACCTACGCGATAATCACGACAAAGTTCGGCTCACTGGACAGCCGCTTCAGAACCGGTGACGGGGTGATACATCAGGTTCCGGACGGGGTTGCGCATTTTCTCGAACACAAGATGTTCGAAAATCCCGACGGCGAGGACACGTTTGAGAAATTCTCGCGCACCGGAGCCGACGCGAACGCATTCACCTCCCTCCGCGACACATCGTATGTCTTTTCCTGCACCGAAAATGTCGGTGAATCGCTGAAGATCCTTCTCGGTTCGGTATTTACGCCGTATTTTACCGAAGAAAACGTAAAAAAGGAACAGGGAATTATCGCTCAGGAGATAAACATGGGCGACGACGACCCCGGTTCGGTGCTTTTCCTTGACCTGATGAACTGCCTTTACAGCAAGAACGGTATAAAAACCGATGTTGCCGGAACGGTTGAGTCGATCATGAAGATAACCCCGGATATACTTTACGAATGCTACAGTGCGTTTTATCTGCCCGGGAATATGATGCTCTGCGTCTGCGGAGATGTTTCAGCCGACGAGGTTGCCGCGGCGGTGTCGGAAGCTGTCCCGTCGGGACTTCCGCGTCCGGCGGTCAGCCTTTACCCGGACGAACCGGAGCAGACTGTAAAAAAGCACTCTGAACGGAAAATGGCTGTTTCAAAGCCGCTGTTTTCGATCGGGATAAAGGACACCGACATAAGCACTCTGCCGGATGAAAGAATGAAGAAATCCGCTGCGATGCGGCTTCTTGTCTCGGTCTGTTTCGGCAAGTCCGGTGACTTTTACGGTGAGCTTCTGAGCAAGGGGCTGATCTCCCCGTCGTTTTCCTGCTGGTGTCAGCACAACGCGCTTTTCTCGTTTGTATCGCTGAGCGGCGATTCCGAAGATCCGGACAGGGTTTTTGAGGAATTTACCGGTTATCTTGCGCAGATAACGGCAAAGCCTCTCCCGCGCGATGATTTTGAAAGAGCGCGGCGCGCGATGTACTCGCGTTTCATCAAGGGATTTGACAGCACGGAGGAAATCGCCTCCGGTCTTGTCTGCGGATTTGCTGTCGACGGCGGGGACATTTTCCGGTACGCCGAAATCCTCCGAGAGATCACGCCGGAGTATGCGGAGAACGTTCTCCGCTCGGTAATGAAGCCGGAACACTGCGCCATGTCGGTTATAAACCCGCTGTGACCGGCCGGATATTCATAGAAACAACCGAAAGGATATCATAAGTTATGGAAAAAACAACATTCATTTCGTTCCCCGGACTCGGCATCGGCGAATTCCGCGTGAACAACGTGGCATTCACGCTCTTCGGGCACAACATTATGTGGTACGGCATAATAATCACACTCGGCATTGTCCTTGCGTACTTCTACGTTTGTTACCGTGCAAAGCACAATGAGAACGTCAGGGTTGACGACGTCATCGATTACGCAATATATCTTGTCGTGTTCGGCATAATCGGCGCAAGGCTGTACTATGTTTTCACGAGCTTCGACTCCTTCAAGGGCAAAAACCTTGGAGAGACGCTTTACAACATCATTGCAATATGGGAGGGCGGTCTTGCCATATACGGTGGGATCATAGCCGGAGGAATCGCGCTTATAATCGTTTCAAAGATCAAGAAGATAAAGGTCGGAAGCGCGCTTGACATGATCGCTCCTGCGGTTATGCTCGGCCAGCTTATCGGTCGCTGGGGCAATTTCTTCAATGCCGAGGCTTACGGAGAAGTGACCGACCTGCCGTGGAGAATGGGGCTGCGCGATGTTTCGGAATCGGCGGCAACCTATGTTCACCCGACATTCCTTTACGAGTCGCTCTGGAACCTTCTCGGTTTTATTATCATAAACCTGCTTTATAAGCGCAAGAAATTCAACGGACAGGTGTTCCTTATGTACATATCCTGGTACGGATTCGGGAGGATGTTCATCGAGGGACTGCGCACCGACTCGCTTTACGTCGGTGATTTCAGGATTTCACAGCTTGTCGGGTTCGCCTGCTTCTTCATCGGCTCGGCAATGCTTATTGCGATGCTGATAGTCACTCATCTGAGGAAAAAAGAGGCGGGAGAAACCGCTCTCGGGGAATCTGCGGCACCTGCCGGGGCTTCTGTCGGAGCGGAAAAAGCCGAAGAAGCTGAAAAACCCGCTGAAATTTCTGCGGAAAGCGCGCCTGACGTTTCCGAAGAAAAGAAAGACGACGCAGAAGAAAGCACCGGATTTGACATTTCGGACATTCACAACGATGACGGGGAGTGACAGACAGTGGCAAACATAATTAACGGAAAAGAAATATCCGCCGCGATAAGAGAAGAGATAAAAGCCGAGGTTCAGGGGATGAGTGTCCGTCCTGGACTTGCCGTCGTGCTTGTCGGAGACGATCCGGCATCGGCTGTTTATGTCAGGAACAAGAGCAAAGCGTGCGCCGAGGTCGGGATATATTCCGAGGTATACCGTCTTCCGGAAGAAACCGGGCGGGAACAGCTTCTCGGACTTATCGAACAGCTGAATCAGTCTCCGCTTATTCACGGCATACTCGTTCAGCTCCCGCTTCCGAAGCATCTTGACCCGGAGGAGGTCATTATGGCTATCGACCCGGCAAAGGACGTTGACGCTTTTCATCCGGTAAATGTCGGGAAGATAATGATAGGCAATTACGACTTCCTTCCCTGCACTCCCGCCGGGGTCATGGAGCTTCTGCACCGGAGCGGCATTGAAGTTTCCGGAAAAGAGTGTGTTGTCATCGGACGGAGCAACATCGTCGGAAAGCCGCAGGCTATGCTTCTGCTTCACGAGAACGCAACCGTCACCGTCTGCCACTCAAAGACACGCAATCTGCCGTCGGTGTGCAGACGTGCCGACATACTTGTAAGCGCGGTAGGAAAGCCGAAATTCGTCACCGCGGATATGGTGAAGGACGGCGCGGTAATTATCGATGTCGGCATGAACCGCGACGAAAACGGAAAGCTGTGCGGAGACGTGGATTTTGAACCTGTTTCGGAAAAGGCTTCATACATAACACCCGTTCCCGGAGGCGTGGGACCGATGACCATAACAATGCTGCTTAAGAACACTGTTACTGCGGCAAAGCGCGCGGAGCAGGTCTGATTTCTTCGGTTCACAGAAAATTTACATATGTGTTTCTTATTGTACCGTCACCCGCTTGACAAAACCTATGCCGGAATGGTATAATGTTGTCTGCCGCTTGATTTACAGGCTCATGAAAAACCGGTTTTCCCCGGCTTGCCCGTATCAGCGAGTCTGCGGTCAGATTCCGCATTTGAAAGTGAGGTGCTTTTCGTGTTTGCAGTTATTGAAACAGGCGGAAAGCAGTACAAAGTTACCGAGGGCGACGTTGTTTTTGTTGAAAAGCTCGACGTCAGCGAGGGAGAAACCGTTACCTTTGACAGGGTTCTTGCAGTCTCTTCCGGCGAAAACTTTTCGGCAGGAGCTCCGTATGTTGAGGGCGCTACCGTAACCGCCAATGTCGTTAAGAACGGCAAGGCAAAGAAGATCCATGTACTCAAGTACAAGGCAAAGAAGAATGAGAAAAAGAAGATAGGACACAGACAGCCCTATACGAAGGTTCAGATCACCGCTATCAACGGCTGATTCCCTTTATGGTCAAAATCACATTCTTCAAGAGAGACGGCGTTTATTACGGCTTCCGTGAAACCGGTCATGCCGAGTTCGAGGATGCCGGAAAAGATATCGTCTGCGCGGCGGTATCGGCAATGACAATGCTTGTCATAAACGCGATCGAAGTCTCTTATGCTTCTGACGTTGAATATTCAATCGACGAGGACACCGCTGATATCGAGGTGAGAGCATACGGTGCTCTGCCCGGCAACAGCGAGGATTTTGCTAAGCAATATGCGATATCCGGTCTGATTCAGGCGTATTATCTTCAGCTTGTGGATATGCTCGAGGATTACGACGAATATCTTGACGTTACGGAAGCCGAGGATTAACACTCCTCAGCGCGTCAATCAAAATACTAACGGAGGTAATTACGATGTTAAAGCTCAGCTTGCAGTTTTTTGCACATAAGAAGGGCGTCGGTTCCACCAAGAACGGACGTGACAGCGAGGCAAAGCGCCTCGGTGTGAAAAAAGCGGACGGTCAGAGCGTAACCGCCGGCAATATCATTGTCAGACAGCGCGGTACGCACATCCATCCCGGCAAGAATGTCGGCCGCGGTTCCGACGACACTCTGTTTGCTCTTACCGACGGTAAGGTTAAATTCGAGCAGTTCGCAAAGGACAAGAAGCGCGTCAGCGTTTACGGTGACTGATAATTCAGCTTTCCATGGGCTATCGCATTTTGCGGTAGCCCTGCTGTTTATCCCCTCCGGGGGATTTTTGATTTTCCCGAACCCGGTCTGTGCGCTGATTTTGACATCAGAGTGACGGATTTTGATTTCAGAAAGAATATCCCGGAAATGTGTTGACAATCGACATAATATATGTTACTATATTAACATATCCGCGCATAATAATTTTGAACATTTTTTACAACTGCGCGATGATAACCGCTCCGCGTGAAAGGAAGGCATCAGGCATGAAATATCTTTTTATCGGCAACAGCTTTACCTACTTCAACGATATGCCGTATACTTTTCTTAATATGGTAAAGACGGTGGACAGGGATGCCGTGGTTGAATCGCTGGCTTACGGCGGGTATTCGCTTGCCCAGTATGCCGATGAGGAAACCGAGGTCGGGAAAATGGCGATCTCAAAGATAGTCTCATACGAATGGGATTATGTCATTCTTCAGGAACAAAGCCTTGTTCCCTGCACCGACAAAGAAAAATTCATCGCGACAGTCAGAAAACTCTGCACAATGATCTCCCAGGTCGGCGCAAAGGTCATCCTTTACGAAACATGGGCATACCGCCGCGATTCAGAAAAGCTGGCCTCCACCGGAATGACGTATGACGAGATGAACAGACGTCTGTCCGAGGCATACAACGAGGCTGCAGAGGCAACGGGCGCCGTCGTTGCAAGGGTCGGAGATGTTTTTGCAAGAATAATGAACTCCGGAAACATCACGCACCTTATAAATCAGAACGACAACTACCATCCGTCAACCTCCGGCAGCTATCTTGCCGCCTGCGTCATTTTCAAAACCATTACGGGAAAGCAGACGATAGGACTTCCCTGCCCGTCAAACGTGTCACTCTATAACCTTTCTGTCATTCAGAAGGTTACAGACAGCTTTGTTTAAGGTGAATGGCTGAATGAAGATCATAACAGTGAACCTCAACCCGGCATACGATATATACTACCGTGTTCCGGGTTTCAGACAGTATAAAGAAAACCTTGCCGAATCGGTTTCGGTATTCACCGGCGGCAAGGGGATGAACGTTTCGCGCGCTCTTAAAACCAACGGGATCGGTTCCACCGCCTATCTTCTTCTCGGACGTGAAAATTCGCAGGCATATACAGACGGCATTACGGCTGACGGCATTGACGCGCGGATATTCTTTGCATCCGGAAGGATAAGAGAAAACCTGACCTTTCTCACCGACGGAATTCCGGAAACTCGGGTATCGGTGAACAGTTTTTCGGCATCGCCGACCGACCTCGGAAAGATACTTCAGGCACTTTCTGAAGAATGTCTCCCTGATACGGTGATCGTCTGCTCCGGGAAGTTTCCGAAGGGGATCAGCGCCGGATGCGCGATGGATTTTGTAAGAGAGCTGAAAAAGGTATCTCAGAGGGTCGTGCTTGACTCCAACACCTTCTCTGCGGAACAGGTGGTATCTCTCTCCCCGTGGCTGATAAAACCGAACGATGAGGAGATAGAGACGCTTTGCGGCAGACCGGTTTCAGGCACCGACGACTGTCTTTCTGCGGCAGAGGAGCTTTTCCGGGGCGGGATATCAAACGTCTTCGTTACTCTCGGAGAAAACGGTGCCGTGTATTGCGGTGAACTTGGGAAATGCAGGGCTTCGGTGCCGCACATCGTGCCGCTTTCCACAATCGGTGCCGGGGACAGCACGGTTGCCGGATTTGTCGCGGCATATTCCTCCGGGAAACCGCTTGAGGACTGTGTCAGGACTGCCTGCGCCTTCGGAACCGCCGCCTGCCTTGAGGCCGGGACAAACCCTCCGAAGCCGGAAAGAGTTGCCGAACTTTACCGACAGATAAAAATCACGATTCTGTAATGCAAAAACCGTTCTTCTTTGGTCGAAGAACGGTTTTTTCGTTTATTTCAGCAGTCGGATCCGGTCAGGCGCTCAGTCCTCGACTGCCGCCTTCTTTGAAAGGATCGCGCGGATCGTCTCAGCCGGGAATTTCGGACGCCTGTCGTAGGTGTAAAGTCCGTTCTGCTCCTGCTCGACGTCGGTGAGCTGGGTATAGCAGTATGCAAACATCCTCGGATTTGAGAGAAGAACATCGGTCAGGCCCTCAAGACGGGTGAGGAATTCCTCTTCGGTTTTGGGAGCGTCACCGTAGCCCCAGCCGGATTTGTCCTCTGTCCATCTGATCCCGCCGTATTCGCTGACGAAGAACGGAAGTCTGCCGTCGTACTTCTGTCTGCGTCCGCAATGGTCGGTATGCTTTCCGCCGTCGGAGAGATTGGCGTAATGCTCCGCAAAAACAGCCGGATTCTGCTCATAGTTGTGGACATCGTAAATGTCGGTGACGACGTGATAGTTTCCGCTTGTATCGATGCAGGGACGGGTCGGGTCTGCCGCCTTTGTCGCCTGATAAACAAGGGCAAGCAGCGGATCAAACTGTTTCCTTCCTGCCTGATCCCACGTCTCGTTGAAGGGACACCAGCCGACTATTGCCGGATGATTGAAATCACGGTCAACCTCCTCAAGCCATTCGGGAAGTATTCCGTAAATGCTGTCGGCGTAAGTGTGGTCAAGTCCCCAGTTGGGATATTCGCCCCAGACGATATAGCCCTTTCTGTCGGCGTGATAGAGGAATCTCTCCTCGAACACCTTCTCGTGAAGTCTTGCGCCGTTGAAGCCCATCGCCATCGAGCGGTCGATATCAGCCTCAAGCTCGCTGTCGGAGGGTGCGGTATAGATTCCGTCGGGATAGAACCCCTGATCAAGCACAAGGCGCTGGAAAACCGACTTTCCGTTGAGGAAGAACTTATAATCGCGATAGGATATCGAACGCAGCCCGAAATAGCTCTTAACCATGTCGTCGCCGTAGGTCAGTACAAGGTCATAAAGCCCGCCCCTTCCAAGCTCCCAGAGATGTTTTTCCGAAAGCGGAAGCGTGAGCGTCAGTGTCCCGCCGTCGGAATCAGCCGATACCGAGCCGACCTCTTTGCCACCGAAATATGCCTTTGCGGTAAACCTTCCCCCACCGCAGAGGAAAGCGGTCATGACAAGCGACTGCGTTTCGGGTGACGGCTGATATTTTACCTTTTCGATATGCGTAACGGGGAGAAATTCAAGCCAGACAGTCTGCCAGATGCCGGTGGTCCTTGTGTAATAGCAGCCGAAGGAATCATACTGTTCGCTCTGCTTTCCGGTCGGGATAAGACGGTTTCTCTCATCGTCCTCTGCATGGACGGTGAGGATGTTGGTTCCTGCCTTTACGAACTCCGTGATGTCGGTGAAAAAGGATACATATCCTCCCTTGTGCCGGCAGCATTCCCTGCCGTTTACATAGACCGTTGCCTTGTAGTCAACCGCTCCGAAATGAAGGCGGACTATTCCCTTCAGCTGTTCATCGGTTATTTCAAATGTGCGGCGATACCAGACGGAATTCATGAAATCACGGTCGGCAACCCCGGAGAGACTGCTCTGCGGACAGAACGGGACGTTTATCTTTCCGGAAAGTGTTACAGTATCGGCAAATAGTCCCCTTGCCGCGCCGCTGTTGCCGCGGTCGATCTCAAACTGCCACTCACCGTTGAGGTTTTCCCATGCCTCACGCTCGAACTGGGGCTTCGGATGCTCGGTTCTGTAAATCATAGTTATTTCCTTTCAATCATCCCGGAGGCTGTCCGGGGATTTGTTTACGGTTCAATTATATATTTTTTCCCGGCAAAATTCAATGACAGAATCACCGGAGATATTGACATATCCTACTGTAAATGATATAATTGAGCGACATCAGAACGGAGGCTTTATATGTTTAAGACAGAATCGATCCGGCACGCATGGCCGGAAAAAGCCGGATTCGCGATCAACCGTCCGAAGGGACACTGGCAGTATACCTTCCTCCATTTTTTTAACAGCGTCGAAATCCTTGCGGAGGGAAAGCTGACAAAAGCCCCGCCTCATGCCTGCATACTCTACCGTCCCGGCACCCCGCAGTATTTTATAAGCCGCCAGCCGCTTACACACGACTGGATACACTTTTCCGGCGACATAAGCGGCGTTCCCGGTCTGTCGGAATTTCAGCCGGACAGACTTTACTTTCCGCCGTCGCCGGACTTCATAACCGGGATCGTCCGTGAATGCGAGGCGGAGTTTTTCGGGACACGTCCGTGCCGTGATGAGCTGCTTGAGATCAAGACAAAAGAACTGTTTATCCGCCTTTCAAGGTCGGTTTCGGGAGAAGATGCTCCTGCCGTCGGTTTCGGCACAGAGGAACGGCTCCGCAAGCTGCGGGGCGAGGTTTTTTCCTCGCTCGGACACCGATGGACGGTTGAAGAGATGGCACGTGAGGTAAGTCTCAGTCAGTCGCGCTTTTTCAGCGTTTACCGATCGATATACGGCACCTCCCCGGTCGGAGATCTTATCAACGCAAAGATCGACAGGGCAAAAACCGAGCTTGCCATGACCGACAGCACCCTTTCCGTAATATCGGAGTCTCTCGGCTACGGAAGCACCGCACACTTCATAAGACAGTTCGGCGCCGTGACGGGAATGTCCCCGGGAGCCTACCGGAAGGAATTCCGGCAGAAAACCAATGGCGGAAAATGAGTAAAGCAAAACCGGCTGAGGACATCCTTCACCGGTTTTGCTTATTTTGCGGGAAAATTCTTTATCGCCGAGATAAAAGCCTCGCCGTATTTCTGCGCTTTTATGTTCCCGACACCCGAAACAGACAGAAATTCCTCCTTCGTTGTCGGGTGCTTTATTGCCATGTCGGTAAGCGTTGCGTCTGAAAATACAAAGTACGGCGGGACTCCCTCTTCCGCCGAGAGCTTTGTTCTCAGGGAGCGAAGAGCCGCGAAAAGCTCCGGATCGGCATTCCCGTGCGCGGATTTCGGGGCTTTCTTTTTCTTTACTTTTTTGGTGATCCGGAGGGTCAGTCTGTCAAAATTCCGTTTCTCACCCTTCTCCGTCAGCCGCAGAACCGGATATTCTCCCTCAGAGACTGCGATCCCCTTCACAAGCAGCAGATCGATCACAGAACGGATATAGGCGCTGTCCCTGTCGGAAAGAGCTCCGAAGCAGTCAAGTCCGAGAAGCCCGTATCGTTCGGCTTTTTCGTTGCGCTTTCCTCTCAGCGTATCGACAATGACAGTCGTTCCGAAGCGTTCGCCGGATTCCGCGATACAGTTTATGACTTTTTCCGCATCGTCGGTCACGTCAACCGCGTCATCATCGCTCAGGCAGTTCGAGCAGTTGCCGCAGCGTTCGGGTGCCTGCTCTCCGAAATATCCGAGGATATAACCGCGCAGACAGTCGCCGGTTATGCAGTAAAATGTCATACGGTTGAGACGCCCGATATCCTGCTTTCTCACCTCTTCGCGTTCATCGGAGGTAAGCTCGGGGTTGTCCTCGCTGCTGCCGATAAGAAAGCGGTTCGTCACAACATCGCGCGGGCTGTAAAGCAGTATGCACTCGGCAGGCGAACCGTCGCGTCCGGCTCTTCCCGCCTCCTGATAGTAGCACTCGATGTTTTTCGGCATATTGTAATGAATGACATATGAAACGTCGGATTTGTCGATGCCCATTCCGAAAGCATTTGTGGCGACCATGACCGGTTTTCTGTCGTAAACAAAGTCGTCCTGATTCAAGCGTCTTTCATCGTCAGAAAGCCCGGCATGATAGCGTGTTGCGGGATACCCGTGCTCATTCAGCAGAAGACACACGTCCTCGACATTTTTTCTTGTGGCACAGTAGATTATCCCGGACAGCCCCTCGCGCTCGGATATAAGCTCAAGAAGACGCGCATTCCTGTCCGCAGGATGCTCTACGGCAAAATACAGATTAGGACGGTCGAAGCCTGTCGTGATCTTCAGCGGATTCTTAAGCTGAAGCCGTTTCACGATATCCTCGCTGACCCTTCCGGTTGCCGTTGCCGTAAACGCCCCGATGACCGGACGGGTCTTCAGCTTTGAGACAAATGCGGGTATTCTCAGATAACCCGGTCGGAAATCCTGTCCCCACTGAGACACGCAGTGCGCCTCGTCGACCGCAAGCATAGAGATTTCAATACTCTGACAGGCATATATGAAATCGGGTGTTTCAAGCCTTTCCGGTGCGGCATAGACGATCTTATAGCGTCCCTCCGCCATTCTTGAAAGGGCTTTTGCTATCTGCCCGGGAGTCAGGGAGGCGTTTATGTAGGCGGCAGGTACTCCCGACTGTATAAGTGCGCCAACCTGATCCTTCATCAGCGATATCAGCGGCGATATCACAAGTGTGACGCCCGGGAGCATAAGCGCCGGTATCTGATAGCACATCGACTTTCCGGCACCCGTTGGCATTATGCAGAGAGCGTCCCGGTGCGAAAGAAGGCAGTCGATGATCCTCTCCTGCCCCTCGCGGAATTCTCTGTGCCCGAAATATCTGTGAAGTAATTCGCTCTTGTCAGTCATTTTTCTCTCCCGAAATTCCCCCGGGCGGCACGGTGATCGACCTTTTTATTTCACGCCACCCCGGCATATATCTGTCAGACGCGGCTTTGAAGCCTGCGCCGTGATCAGGTATTTCAAGGTGAAGAAGCTCATGCAGGATAACGTATTCTATGCACTCGGTGCGTTTTTCCGAGAGCATAAGGCTGAACCAGATGCGTTTTGCCGCTGTGTTGCAGGTACCCCACCTTGTATTCATTTTCTTTATCCGCCACTCGCGGCAGTAAAGCCCCGTCCTGCGCTCCCACTGCGGAAGCAGCTGTGCAATCTTCTCTTTCAGTGCCCCGCGCCGCCATGCGTCGGTAAATTCTTCTGCTCTCACACTGTCGGTTCCGGGCGGAAGGGTCAGCACCGCATCGGCCCCCGAAATGTCAAGACTCATCGTCATGCCCTCTCTTACCGTCAGCCGGTATGCCTTCCCGAAAAGGATGAAGAGAGCCTCATCAGATGCTGCACCTTCGCTTTTTTTCGCCTCTGTCCGGTTCAGGCAGCGCAATATCCAGTCCCGTTTTGACGCGACAAATTCCGATATCAGCGATTCGGGAGCGGAAAAGGGCGCGCTGACCGCTACCCTGCCGTCCCAATGAACCGTTATCCGGATATTTTTCATTTTCTTCCGGGTGAGATCGAACGATATTCCGCCGGATTCCATTGCTCCTCCTGATTTCTGCCGTTCGGGGCATGACGTTTGACGGGAACGGACAAAATACCGACCCGTTTACAAAATTGCGGCGATATACCGTGAGCGTCAGTGAAACTCCCTGACTTCAACATCAATAAGCCGGTGAATCCGATTGCCGCTGTCACCGTTCATTCGCCGCAGAAGAATTGCAAACGCTTCTTCCGGAAGCGACTCGTCAACCATTCCGACGCTGACGTGAGGAAAAGGAAGCCGCATGAAGGCGTGGGAAATATCAAAGCTGATTATAGGTATATTCCCCGATTTATATCCCTTTGCAAGCATCGCGGCTTCGATGTCGAAAGCCATGATGTCAGAAAATATGATCATTGAGTCAAAACCGGAGCGGTTGCGCCAGTACATATCGGCAACCGCCTCGCCTTCTCCGCCCTTCGGATCGGCAGTTATCAGCACCGGGGCATGAAGCCCGGCATAACGGAAGGCGCGGCAGACCCCGGCATACCTGTCCTCAGAGCATTCCAGCTCCCCGGCAGCTCCGACAAACAGCGACGACCGGCATCCGCGGTCAATCAGGTACTGAGCGGCAATATACCCGCCCTTCACGTCATCGGAGCAGACATAATCGGTGTCGATATCGCGGAAAAAGCGGGAGAACAGCACAAACGGTATACCGGTTTTCTGAAGAAAAGCGATGTTGTTTCCCCGAAACGACTGAACGGGACAGATAAGGATACCGTCCACTCTTTTTCCGTAGGCAGTCCTGATAGCCTGACGTTCGGTTGCCGGATCTTCATTTGTGTTGAAAATCACGGCGGTATATCCGGATTTCGACACAGCCGATTCTATGGCTTTGATCTGACGTGAAATCAGGAAGTTTGATATGTCGGGGACTATCACCGCAACCGTCCCCGTCTTTCCGGAGCGCAGAGAGCCTGCAACACCGTCGGAAACATAGCCGAGCTTCTCGGCGGCTTCGAGAACCTTCTTTTTTGTAGCCTCGGAAATATCGTCGTGACCGTTCAGTACGTGCGAGACCGTGCCGACAGTGACTCCGACCTCAGCCGCAATATCTTTCAGCGTTACCCTCATCTGAATAAACCTTTTCACATTAATATAGAGTATTATACATTGAAAGCACCGGGCTTGTCAAGTAAAAACAAAAAAAGCCGGGGTTTCATGACGAAATGTTCCGCAAAATATCTTTTCTGAAAACCGACCTGCGTCAGAACACCACAGCGCAAAGGACCCGCACAGGCAGGACTATGTAAAATCCCATCCGTGTGCGGGTCATATTGTTTTTACCGTGCGCGCGGTTATTCGGCTGCGGCGTCGGCGATCACCTTAGCCGAAACGTTGCCGGGAACGTCCTCGTAGCGGACGAACCGGTATGAGAAAGTTCCCTTGCCCTGCGTCATTGCGCGGACTGCAATGGGATAGTCGGCCATTTCCGCCTGAGGAACCTCGGCAGTGACCGTCTGATAACCCTTTCTGCCGTCAATGTGGTCAATTCCGAGGACTCTTCCGCGGCGCTTGTTGAGGTCGCCGATTATATCACCCACCATTGAATCCGGAACCGTCACATGAAGCTCTCCGACCGGCTCAAGAAGCACGGGTGATGCCTTTGTCAGCTCCTTGTAAGCAAGATTTGCCGCCAGCTTGAATGCCATTTCCGAGGAATCGACATCGTGATACGAGCCGTCATACAGATCGGCTGCAAGTCCTACCATCGGATATCCGGCAAGAACGCCCTTCTGCATAGCCTCGGCAAGTCCCTTTTCGACCGCCGGGAAATAGCCCTTGGGAACAGCGCCGCCGACTACCGATTCGGTAAAGGTAAGACCGTCGCCCTCTCCGGGAGAGAAGGTGATCTTCACGTGTCCGTACTGTCCGTGACCGCCGGACTGTTTCTTGTGCTTGCCCTCTGCCTGTATAGTCTTTCTTATCGTTTCACGGTAAGCGATCTTCGGCTTGCTGAGTGTAACATCGACATTGTAACGCGATTTCAGACGCGAAACGATGACGTCAAGATGAATATCGCCGAGTCCGGAAATGAGGAGCTGTTTTGTCTCTGCATTGTTCTCAAAGGCAATGGTCTTGTCCTCTTCCCTGATCCTTGCGATTCCGTTTGCGATCTTGTCCTCGTCCCCCTTGCTCTTCGGGCTTATCGCCATTGTCATATAGGGCTCGGGGTATTCAATTCCCATGTAGGGCTTCATGTCAAGGTTTGTAAGGGTGTCTCCGGTCGCGGTATCGGTCAGCTTCTGGATCATTCCGATATCGCCGCAAGCCATCGAATCAACCTCGGTCATCTTCTTGCCGCGCACCTCATATATGTGCCCGAATTTCTCTGCGGAGCCGGTCGTAAGGTTTTTAAGCGACATGGTGTTGTCAAGATTTCCGGTCATGACCTTGAAGAAGGACTGTTTGCCGAAGGAATCAGAGACGGTTCTGAACACAAAGACCGCCGGTTCCTTTCCTTCCTTGTCGATCGCAACGTTTTCACCGTCAACATTCTTTTCGAACTTCTTTGCGGTATGACGCGGATAGGACTCGGCTATCGTATCAAGCAGAGCCTCAACCCCCCACATCTTTCCGGCAGAACCGCAGATGACCGGGCAGATAGAGCCGTGGATGATACCGTTATGGATAGCCTCGACAGCCTCTTCTCTCGTAATCTCCTCGCCGGCAAAGAACTTTTCCATAAGCTCGTCACTTGTTTCGGCAATAGATTCAAGGAGCATATTGCGGTACTTGTCGGCAATCTCTGTGAATTCCGCTGGAATCGAGCCTTCCTCGTGGGTTCCCTGCTTATTGTAGATGTATGTTTTGAGATCGATCAGATTGAGGAATCCGGTGACCGCGCCGTTCTCGATCATCGGTATGAGAAGCGGGCAGACGGAAACTCCGAATGCCGCACGGAGTGCATCGAACGCCTTGTAGAAGCGGCACTCCGGGTCATCGAACTTGTTTATGAAGAACGACTTCGGAATTCCCGCATCGGTTGCGTACTGCCAGGCAAGCTCCGCACCGACCTCAACACCCGCCTTACCGTCGATAACGATAAGCGCGGCATCGGCAACTCTTACGCTCTGCATTACCTCTCCGGCAAAATCAAGATAACCGGGAGTGTCAAGAACATTTATCTTGCAGTCTTTCCAGTAGACGGGAGCGACTGTTGACTGTATAGTTAATCCGCGTCTGATCTCTTCGGGATCGAAATCGCAGACGGTATTTCCTTCAGATGTCTTTCCGAGACGGTCGGTGGCTTTTGTCAGATAAAGCATAGCCTCTGCAAGAGAGGTCTTTCCCGAGCCGCCGTGACCGAGCAGACAAACGTTGCGAATCTGAGACGTGGTAAACTTGTTCATAAATCTTTCTCCTTGTGCTGAAAATATTGTGCCTCCGGATAACCGGTAAATCGGTTCTTTCCATACAACATACCTGTGGTTGTTGAAATCGGACATAAGTTCCGAATCTGATTAGACTATATTATACAGCATTTTGCGGACGATTTCAATAGTACAAAAGAAAATTCTCTTTTCCGGATGTAAAAAATGAAGGTCAATTTTTGTGCAACATCAACAAAACGGTTCATATTTTGTTAACATCCAATCATTTTCCGGAACTCCGACCGCACCGATCGGTTATCTCCGACATATAATATGACTGAAATCAACCCGATGAAAGGACACACAATGATCATTCACAGAGTAAAAACCGGTCAGACACCTGAATCGATAGCCGAAGAATACGGCATTCCGGTGCAGTCGCTTTTGTCTGAAAACGGCCTCACGTCAGACGAACCGCTTGTAACCGGTCAGGAGCTTGTCATACTTGTGCCGGAGGTGACATATACCGTAAAAACCGGCGACAGCCTCTATTCTGTCGCCGACGAATACGGTACAACGGTGAACCGTCTGCTTGCCGATAATCCGTCGCTGCGCGGGAATCCGCTTATATATCCGGGACAGACGCTTGTGATTAAATACTCCGGAGAAAAAAGCCGGGACCTAATCGTAAACGGCTACGCCTACCCGTTCATCGACGAGGCGGTTCTTCGTTCTGTACTTCCCTATCTTACATACCTGACCGTTTTCACCTACGGGTTCAGGGAGGACGGCAGCCTGATACCGGCGGACGACGCGGAGATCACCGGAATAGCGCGCAGCTACGGTGTAAAAACCCTGCTTCTCATTTCAACACTCGGAGAGGACGGAAAGTTCAACAATATGCTCTCCACACGCCTCTTTTCCGACACCGCGGCACAGGAAAGGCTTATCGGAGCTTTGCTTGAGGCAGTCAGATCCCGCGGTTACAGCGGAGTTGAGGTTGATTTTGAGTATATCCCGCGCGACGATGCCAACCGGTATGTGCTGTTTCTTACGCGGCTCGCAGATGCCCTTCACGCAGGAGGATATCAGCTCTTCACCGCACTTGCTCCGAAGACGTCCGCCGATCAGCCGGGACTTCTGTATGAGGGACACGACTACGGTGCGATCGGAAACATCGCCGATTACGTGATACTCATGACGTATGAGTGGGGCTATAAATACGGCCCTCCCGGTGCGGTCGCTCCCGTCGGAAATGTGGAGCGGGTTGTGAAATATGCGATAACCGAAATTCCTCCCGACAGGATCCTGCTCGGAATACCGAATTACGGCTATGACTGGCAGCTTCCTTACGTTTCCGGCATCACTGCGGCAGAGGGAATATCAAACGAAACAGCCGTCAGCCGCGCCCGAGAGGTTGGGTCGGAGATAGAATACGACACTGTCAGCCAGTCGCCGTTCTATTATTACACAGCTGACGGCAAGGAGCACGTTGTGTGGTTTGAAAACGCACAGAGCATTTCGGAAAAGCTGAAGCTCGTCAACGAATACGGTCTTGCCGGAATATCGATCTGGAACACCATGAAATACTTCCCACAGCTTTACCTTGTCCTGAATTCCGAGTACGGAATAAAATAAAAACGCCCTCCGGAAGCGAACCTTCCGGAGGGTAAATGAAAGTTACATATTTACTTTGAAACGACAAACGGAGCGATCGATGAGGCGACGCTGTTTATCGGCATTGTCTGGAGACGAATCTTTCCCGGACCGATGATGACGGTATTGAATATTCCCTCGCCGCCGAAAAGCATATTCTTGACACCCGGAACCGACTGAATGTCCATGGAGCAGGACGCGTCCATCGTTGCGAGATAGCCCGTATCAACTATCAGTCTTTCTCCGGGCGCAAGGTCGTATTCGACTGTATAGCCGTCGATCTCAAGAAAAGCCACACCGTGACCCGTCAGCTTCTGCATGATGAAACCCTCGCCGCCAAAAAAACCGGCGCTCAGCTTCTTTTGAAAGAACACCGACAGCTCAACGCCTGTCGTAGAAGCAAGAAAAGCACTTTTCTGAACGATCAGCGGTCTGTCCGGCGTGATTTCCACCGCAAGTATTGTTCCGGGGAAGCTTGACGCAAACGCGATCATTCCGGGACCGCCCATTGCGGTATAACGGTTCTGGAACATCGCCTCTCCGGAAAACATTCTGCCGAACACCTTGCCGATCCCGCCGTTGCTTGTTGTCTCCATCTTCATATTCGGGCTCATCCAGCTCATGCTGCCACGCTCTGTTATCATCTGCTCTCCTGCATTAAGTTCGCAGATCACGACCGGAAGCGGCGTTCCCTCAATTCTGTATCGCATGATATTTCTCCTTGTTATTTCAGCCTCATATAAGATACTGTATATTTATTTTACCATCGCTTTTGAGTGCTGTCAAGAGTAAAGCAAGGTACAAGAAAAATTTCCTTGACACAGTGCGCAAACTATGGTATAATCTCTGTAGTTTTTGGGACGTCGCCAAGCCGGTTAAGGCACAAGACTTTGACTCTTGTATACGCGCGTTCGAGTCGCGCCGTCCCAGCCAAAAATCTCCCCGGACGAAGTTTGGGGAGATTTTTACCTATTACCTCTTCACTTTTCATTTTTCACTTATCCCGTCCGGGAGGTTTTTGGCGAAGTAATAAGGAATAGTGAATAGTATAATCAATGAGTTAGACACAAGCGCTTGCAGAGTCATAAAAATATCCTTGATGACGGACGAAACCAATCTGAGAAATCGGTTGTCATCCGATATGCCCGCGGAATCCGCACTTCCGATGTCATTGACAGAAGTGTCGGAAGGATTCGTATGTATCGGTTACTTGATACCGTAAAAATTGATACGAGCAATAAGACTGTTCGTGAAATTGCTGATGAAATTTTGAAGCTTTGATTCTGACAAATTCCTGTTTGTCCAACCGAACCCCATACATAGCCAAACGCAACTCAGCCGAGCGTTTGGCTTATTTTTATGGAAAGGAAGGATGAACGCTAAGAAACTTGGATTCGAACGTAATATACATAAGCTCGTTTGCAAGCATGGCATTGCACCCCGGAAGATATCGGTCACTTGCAATCCCCTGCTTCACCAAGGGAGAAATGTGCCATCGCGCGGCATCTGAATTGGCTAACACAGATTCGGCATCTGAATTGACCTGTATACACATGCTGACAAGTTAATTTAGATCCGAGCGAGGAAGAACGAGAAAACGGGAGATTTCGAGAGATTTCTCCCGTTTTTTCGACCCTGAATTTTTTCGGAGTTTCATAGATCCCTTTTGCCCTTTTCGATGCTGTGTCCGGACT
>OLGD01001572.1_pt1 | contig 32528 bp, 36 predicted proteins | sample 1605311 | NCBI WGS metagenome assembly OLGD01 (sample SAMEA3888917, study PRJEB22519) | human gut metagenome | biome: human gut; feature: human-associated habitat; material: faeces | place: Denmark | collected 2010
CTTCTTGCCACGCCGAACTGTCCGCCGAACATCGTTTCGGTCAATTCCAGCAAAACTCTGTCCTTGGTCGGAAACAAATTCAAATAGCTTCCTCTTGCAACACCTGCTTCATCCACAATCTGACTGACAGAGGTGTTTTTATACCCCTGTTCCAGAAAGAGACGGACGCACACGGTCAGTATTTTCCTCTTTGTTTCACTACTGTCTCTCCGCAAATATATCACCTCTCTTTAAGCGTTTTAGTATATATACCAATAATATCATAACAAGTGCAAAAAGGCAAGTGGAATTTGAAACTTTACCTCCGTAAATTGTGACATTTCCGCAAACGCTGGCTTCTTCCATTACTCACGGAACTTTATGACTTCTTGAATACTACCCGCAAAGGAAAAGCCGCTGTCGCTTTACAGCAGCCTTACCGATAGCGTGTTATGCGTAAATCAAATCGTTTGAAACAATCTCCATAGCAGCGCTGCGAATATACCGCAGGTGTCGCTGTCCCCAAATGCCGATGTGTCTGCCCTCCGGCTCGTCCTCTCCGGCGGTCAGATAGTAGTCCCCGACAAGCTCATAGCGCAAGCCTGTCCGTTCGTCCGTGATGAATTCTTCCATTGTGTCGTCCTCCTTGAATTATACTGCTTCTCCGGCTTTCTGCCCGGCTTGCTTACGGTGATATGTTGTGGTCAAGCTTTTTTGTAACACTTTGTTCGATAAATATCTACCTGTAACGAGCCTCCATTGGTGTTAAATAATTATTGTATGAATGAGGGCGAACATAGTTATACCAATTTATGTATTTCATAGTTAGTTCATCCATCATCTCTACATTTGAAGATGAAGTTATGTTATAAAAGTTGCTTTTGAAAGTGTGTTGTGATATAATAATTCCATTGGTCCAAAGTCTATTGAAACAGCTATTTCCCGTTCCATATAAATTCAAATCATAGTTGTGGCGCATATCATAACTGACAGACACCCTAACGAAATACTAATTGTCTGGAAGCTCTATGAGAAAGCCACAAATATGTGAATAGGAGTAATTTATGGTAGAACTATATGTCAATGATATAGAGAATGCTCTAAAGAATAAAAGCTATTTTTCTGCATTAGCTATGTCGCTTGCATTGCCTGATATATGCGGTGCAGCAGAATATCCAAACGAAACATCTACTGCAAAGCGCTATATGGGGTGGTATAATAAGTATATCGGAGAGTATATGTCAGACGATAGTGGTAATCCGTATCTGAGTGGTGAAATCGTATATAATCTCAGAAATACCTTTCTTCATGCTGGTTCTCCGAATATAGACAGCAACAAGATCAAGGATGAAGCAAACCAGCTCGACAGATTTATGCTGATTCTTGGAGATGGTACAGAAATGTGTACGACTTTATTTATTGATACCCCTATTGTTAAGCTGCGTACTATGATTGTCGATGTTACATATTTATGCAAAACAATATGTGACCGTTCACTTTGGTACTATAAGAACAATACGAATAAATTTCATTTCGATTTTTCGATTGATACGCAGGATCATTTTTTATCCGGTGAGGGCAAGCTACCTTCAGGAGATCCAATCATCGAAGCACTTAATCAAAAGTTAGAACAATCAGGCGATACTCGAAGATTTCTGGAATCTCAGGATCACACTACGGTTGATGTTATTACTGGAGACTTAAATTATATCTTTTCAAATGAGGAGTTAAAGCAGAGGTATCTGAACGGCGAGAAGATCAAGTTAGTAAGAACAATGCCACCAACTGACACACCCGTCATTACTTCAAATACTGAGTCAACGGTAAAGAAAGAATCAGCACCTAAGAAAAAAACTGCTTCTCCATCTAAAAAGAAAACTAAGCCAGATAAGAGAGAAGCACAGGTACGCTCTTTCTTCGGTCAGCACTTTAAGGAAAAGAAGTATAAGCAGAAAAAAGAGATTATCATTCAGGCAATCCTCAAATCTAAGACTAAACAACAAGTCAACAATGCTCTTATGAAGTCTTTTGCAAGTGAGGAAACAGGAGTGATATACAAACGGCTATCTCCTTTACTCGCTTCGTTGCCAGGCAAATAATCAATGAGCGCCCTCTGATAGTTCAGGGGGCGTTTCCGTTCGTCTGAGGGAGCTGTCAAGCAGAGGTTGGCTCGGCAATGCCGTGTTCCGATTCATACTCCCTGACACGGCGATAGAAAGTGTTAGCCGACAAGCCCATTCTCCGCATAAAGTCACGCCCTGTGATACTCTTGGACTTCCATTCCCCATAAAGCTGACCGAACCTCGTCCAGTCGATTTCGATAGGCTTCCGCCCCATGTACTTTCCCTGCGCCTTAGCGATCTCGATGCCCTCACGCTGTCGCTGTTTGAGCTGCTCACGCTCCAACTGAGAGAGGGCAGCGAACACGGTCAACATTAATTTGCCCGTAGGCGTGTCGGTGTCGATATTCTCCTTGTGGCTGATGAGAGTGACACCCTTTTCGGTGAGGGTGTCAATGATGTTCAGCAAGTCTTTTGTGGAGCGTCCTAAACGGCTGATGAGTAGCAAGAAAACAGATTGTGGTATTCATTTCTTTCTCGATGATTATCAGTTTATGAGATTATGGAATAATCCTGAAAGATACATAGATTTGCTTAAAAAATTTAATTGTGTATTATCGCCTGATTTCAGCCTTTACGCTGATTATCCGACAGCGTTGCAGATTTATAATCATTATCGCAAACATTGGCTTGCGGCATATTGGCAGATGTATGGCATTGAGGTAATCCCCACGATATGTTGGAGTAATGAAAAGAGTTTTGAATGGTGTTTTGACGGAGAACCAAAGCATAGCACAGTTGCTGTTTCAAGCATTGGAACTCAAAATAATAAAACGGCAAAAGAGTTATTTTTGAAAGGCTACAACGAAATGATGAAACATTTACAGCCTGAAACAGTCATTTTCTACGGCAAGGTTCCCGAAGAATGTGCAGGAAATATTATCAATATAAAATCGTTTCAGGAAAAAATCAGGGGGCCAAAATAATGGGCGGAAGAGGCTCTTCAAGCGGTATAAGTGATAAGGGCAAGAAGTACGGTACAGAATATAAAGCAGTTGCACAGTTTGGCGAAATAAAAGTTGTTCGTATCAATGGCAATGGTTCTGTAACAGCGCCTATGGAAACAATCACCAAGAACAGGGCTTATGCTACAATTGATAAAAATGGCGATATAAAACATATTACTTTTTATGATACTTATGGTGAACGAGTAAAACAAATTGATGTTAAAGGCAGACCTCACAATGGAATTATGCCCCACGCTCATTTAGGATATGAACATAACGAAATGGGCGATAGACAGTTGACCGATAAAGAACAGTCCTATGTGAATGAACTGTTAAAAAAATGGGAAACAAAGAGAAAACACTTGAATATATAAAAATTAATTGATATAATGATATTGATGCAGGGGATAGTTTAAATAGGAAAACAGTTTTTACAGATTCCGGTGCAACTTCGGAAACCTGCGTTACAAGACAGTACAGAAATGTGCTGTCTTTTCTTTTGCTTATTTTACGAAAGGACGGTGACACCGTGAAAGACAAATTAAACGCAAGACAAAAGAAGTTTTCCGAATATTATGTGCAGAGCGGTAACATCGTTCAGAGTGCGATTAAGGCGGGCTATATCGACAACAAAGAAAAATACACGCTCAGAGAGCATTATGGCTACGGTTATATAAAATATCGTTTGTATAGAGAGAATGGCGATGAGATACCGCCTAATTCAATAGAACAAACGAAATGGATTGACGGCAAGGGTGTCACCTTTGACGAAAGCATTATGCTTGCTGTGCCTTGTATATTCGGTGACAATGAACAGTATAAGGGCAGAGGAAGCAATATATTTGACGGCAAGACAGATGATTTCGATGCACTTGATGAAGCATGGTCACAGTGGATGGACGCACTCAGGGCATCTCGTTCAAAGAGCTATATTCCTGAATGTCTGTTACCTCGAAATCCTGATACTGGTATGATTATTAAACCTAATGCCTTTGATAACAGATATATTTCAACAAATAACGATATGTCTGAAACAGGCTGTAATAAAATCACTCTCGACCAGCCTAATATCCCACACGAAAGCTACTTACAAACATACATAACCGCCCTTGATTTATGTTTGCAGGGAATAATTTCACCGTCAACGCTCGGCATTGATGTCAAAAAGATGGACAATGCCGAAGCACAGAGAGAAAAAGAAAAAACTACCCTATATACCAGAGGAAACCTTGTACAGCTTGTGGAAGAATTTATGCCGGAGCTTGTAAAAACTGTGGTGTGCGGATATCAGATATGGCACGAGCTTGATATTATTCCTCCGACTGTTGCTATAAACTTTGGAGAATATGCTAACCCAAGTTTTGAAGCTGTTGTTGAAACAGTAACTAAGGCAAAGCAGGGCGGTATTATGAGTACTGAAAGCTGTGTTGAGGAGCTTTATGGTGACAGCAAAGACAGCGAATGGAAAGAACAGGAAGTCGCAAGGCTGAAAGCTGAACAGGGCGTGCAGAATATGGATAGCTCGTCTATGGCTGATGATTTGGAGATTTAAAAAAATGTCTGATTACGATATTGGTAAGGCTTTTGAAAAAATCGAAAATGAGCTTATAGCCTCAATGATTAGGAATTTAAGCCGTCATAGAGCCGAAGAATCAAAGCTTGGCATAGAATGGTCACAATGGCAGGTAGAACAGCTCAAGGCTCTTGAGGTATATAAGCGAAACAACCGCAAGAAGTTTATCCCACAGTATAGTACAATAAATCAGCATATCCGCCGAGCCTTACAGGATTCCTATAACGACGGCAGTACAAAGCAGGAACGACAGATTTTACAGGCTATAAAGCGAGGATTCAAGGGCAAGGGTAAAAACAATCCAGCATTTACAGGCGTAACAGAAACGGCAGGAGAATTTTTCAAGACGAACGAAAGAAAGCTTAATTCTTTAGTTAAAGCGACCACTCACGATATGGAAAAAGCTGAAATCGCCGTTTTAAGAATGGCTAATGACCGATACCGCAAGATTATATTCAATGCTCAGGTTATGGCAAATACTGGTGCGGGAACTTATGCAAAAGCTGTTGATATGGCAGCGAAAGACTTTCTTTCAGCTGGCATAAACTGTATCGAGTACCGAAACGGTAGGCGAGTAAATATCAAGTCCTATGCAGAAATGGCACTGCGTACAGCAAATAAAAGAGCGTATCTTCAAGGCGAGGGGGCTAAAAGGCAGGAATGGGGAATATATACTGTCATTCTTAACAAGCGTGGAAACCCTTGTCCGTTGTGTGCTCCTTTCGTTGGCAGAGTGTTCATTGATGATGTGTGGAGCGGAGGACCCAAGAACGGAATATCTCCTGTTACTGGCGTTAAGTATCCGCTTTTGTCAGAGGCTATTAAAAAGGGCTTGTATCACCCGAATTGCAGGGACGCACACACTACATATTTTGAGGGCATAAGCACACCGCCCGAAAACAGCCAATACACCGCCGATGAGCTTGACGAACTCGCAGAAAGATATAATAATACCCAGAAGCAAAACTACGCTCAGAACGAAGCTGAGCGAATGGAGCGTATGTCTAAGTTTTCCCTCGATAAAGATAATAAAAGAGCTTATGGTGCAAGGGCTGAACAGTGGAGAGGGAAGGCGGATAGTTTTTCTATTTCTAAACTTTCCGATAATGATAAAGCGCAATACTATAAACCTATAACCGAAACAAAAGAAATCGAAAGGTTTATAAGAAAAGATAAAGAAATAATTTTGCATAAGACTACATCAGCAAATGATATTTATTTATCTGAGAGAGTAAAAATCAAACGAAAAGCGTTCCATAAATTTGATACAAATATCAGCGAAGTTTATAGACTGTTAGGCAAAATAGATTCCGTAAATAGACCTAAGATTTATGTAATATCGCCTGATGAGATGACTTCAAATGCATTAGCTTCATATCAGCCTATTGAAAATATTCTTAATATAAATTCTGTGCTATTTAATACAGATAGTTTAAAAGAATTGCAAAAAGATTTCGCTTGTCCAGATAGCGAAATAAGTACAATTCTGCACGAACTTATACACTGGCGAGATGCGTATGAGTATAAAATAAAATTTGGTGAGATTACAGATTTTGGCAAATATATCGAATATTTGAATAAAAAGTTTGCTCCAAAACTTGAAAAACTTCAAAAAAAGGGATATAATATCTTTAATATAAGTGAGTATGCTTCGAATAAATTAAATGAACAGATACCGCGACTTGATGAGGTATATACAGAATATCGAGTTAAAAAGATGATAGGAGGGTGATGTTATGCGTATTGTAGCTTCTGAGGATGAGAGAAATTTATGGAAAATGGTTAAGCCATATTTAAAGCCAGAAGGATTAGCACTTGTATTTGATGAGGATAATGCCCCAGCAAATATAAAAAAAGCGTATGAAGAATATAATAGAATCCACGCTAAAGCATACCATGATGCTTTGGTAGCTGATGGCTTAATTTAACCGCTCCTTGAGGGCGGTTTTTCTATGCCCAAAAGTAGGTGATTTATTTGTTTGAATTTTATTTAGGCTTAAAGATAACAGGAATGATTATATCAGCTTTATTATTGCTTGTTTTAGCAGTAATCGGATTAATACAGCATTTTAAGCACTAACGAAAGCAGGTGAAATAATGGACTTCCGAGAATTTATCGAAGAACGCTTCATAAAAAGAAACTAAGCACTTTGAGAAATCAAGGTGCTTTTTTTATGCCCAAAACTCTGACGGCATTAAAAGCTGAGGAATAAGCCGACGGGCATAAAACGGAGGAGAATATTATGTCAGAACAGCAAACACAACAGACTGCTAACGCTCAGCAGAATAATACGGGCGGAGAAGGTAACGCTGCCAAAGGTGGAACACAAACAACTTATACACAGGAACAGCTTGATAGTATGGTACAGGCGAGAGAGCAAAGAGCCAGTAACGCAGCTCTAAAGTCATACTTTGCACAGCAGGGAATGACCGAGGAGGAAATTACACAGGCGATAAATACCTATAAAACAAATAGGGAAAAGAATAAGCCTGATGTTAGTGCTATGCAGGCTCAGATTGAGCAGTACAAGCAGTCAGAGCTGACCGCAAGACTTAATCAGCAAGCAACGCTTACTGCTTTCAAGCTTGGTATTTCAGCCGATACGGTACCGTATATTTTGAAATTGGCTGATTTTTCGGGCGTTACTGATGAAAGTGGAAAAATCAATGATGAAAAGCTGAAATCAGCTGTAAGCAAGGTCCTTGAAGATGTTCCACAGCTTAAAGGCGAAACATCAAAGGGCGGTTTTCAGAAAATCGGTGCTGACGGCGATAACAGCGAAGACAAAGAAAAACAGAACGCTATGCTTAGAAAAGCGTTCGGACTTAAAAATTAAGAAAGGCAGGAAATTTTATGAATAATATTGAATTAGCAACAAAATATCTCCCTTTGCTTGACGAGGTTTATAAGGAAGCAAGTAAAACTTCAATCCTTGAGGGCGATGAGGTAACAGTAAAAAAAGGCAGTAATGGCGAAATAAAGATTGCTAAGCTTGATATGGACGGACTGGGCGATTTTAGCCGTAACGACGGTTATACAAAGGGCTCTACATCTTTTGTGTGGGAAACCATTAAGTATGACAAGGAGCGTTCTCAGGATTTAAGAATTGATAGACTTGATAATGACGAGGCTCTCGAAACTCCATTTGCAAAGCTTTCAGGCGAATTTATCCGTACTAAGGTTGTACCTGAAACAGATGCCGCACGAATTGCAAAGATTTGCAGCACAGAGGGTATTACAACAAAAGCTGAAAAGCTTTCTAATGGCTCGGAAGTTATTAGTGCTTTGCGCGCTTGCTCAAACACAATGGACGAATTAGAAGTACCAACAGAAAGCCGTATACTCTTCATCACACCGACACTTAGAGCAAGTATTGACGACCTTGATACAACTCAGTCAAGGGCAGTTCTTTCTAAGTTTTCGAGCATAATCGAAGTACCTCAGACAAGAATGTATACTGCAATAACTCTTAATGACGGTACTACAAATTACGGCTTTAAGAAATCCGAAGGTCAGTATGTAAAGACTAAAGACACTGATGTTGTGAAGAACAAGAAGTATTACACTGAAAGTGGCGGCGTTTATTCTGAGGTTTCCTCTCCTGAAAAATCCTCTTTGAATACATATTATGAGCTTGTTGGCGTTGGCAAGAATGTAAACTTCCTCTGCGTTGAAAAATCTGCAGCGGTTTGTGCTATCGACCAGTACATCAAGTATTTCTCACCAGACCAGGACCAGCAGGGAGACAGCCATGTATTCAAGTACCGCAACAATAACCTTTATGCACATTGCTATGAAAACAAGCTTGCAGGTATCTACTGTTCTTATGTGGAGTGATGATTTATGCAGAATTATGCAACGGAAGCAGATTATCTAAAGTATTATACGGTAGTGCCTGAAAGCTTTGATAATCTTGTCCGTAAAGCAAGCAGAATAATTGACACTTTGACCTATAACCGCATTGTCGGAGCTGGCTTTGATAATTTAACCGATTATCAAAAAGAGACAATAACAGAGTGCTGTTGTGAGATTGTGCAGTTCTATGATGAATATGCAGATATGCTTGATACAGTGCTTAAATCATACGGTATAAACGGCGTATCAATGCAGTTTGATTATAATACAGGTGTTTGCGTTAAGAACGGTTGTATAGTGCGTCAGATTACTTATAGCAGGCTGATGTCAACAGGCTTGTGCTGTGGGGTGCTGAGATGAAATATCCTTGTTTGGTGCTTAAATCTGTATGTACTACGCCGATTACAATTACAGTATATCAAGAGGGTTTAAGTGAGGACGGAGAACCGCTAAAGGCTCTTGAAATCAATGCCTTGTGTAATTATCAGGACAAGGCTAAAACCGTTCTTACAGCCGATAAACAGCTTGTGCAGTTATCTGCACAGGCTTATTTTATCGGTGATATTGCCCCTGAATTACCGACGCTTTCAAACGGCGAGGTCATCGTGAACGGAGTTAGGCGTAGAATCTATCAGGGTGAAAAAGCCCGAAATCCTGACGGTACAATCAATTATACGAGATTGGACTTGATATAATTATATTATCTGTATTGACAATGTATTAACAATGTGATAATATAATATCAAGGAGGATGATATTATGGCTATGTCAAATATAAATATTAGAATCGATGCAGAGAAAAAAGCAAAAGCTCAAGAATTGTTTTCTTCACTTGGAATGGATATGAGTACCGCAATAAACCTTTTTATCCAACAGGCAATAGAATTTAATGGTATACCTTTTGTAATTCGCAAATATAATTCTGAAACAGAGGCTGCATTTGCTGAAGTTGAGAAGATGAAAAAACACCCAGAATTATATAAAGGATATACTGATATTGATGAATTATTTGAGGATTTGGATAAATGAAATATATAGTTAAATTCACGAGCCAATTCAAGAAGGACTATAAGAAAGCACAGAAACAGCATAAGAATATAGATGTTTTGAAAAGTGTTGTTAATATGCTTGCAAATGGTGAAACATTGCCCATAAAGTATAGCGACCATATTCTTATAGGAGATTATAAAGGAAAACATGAATGCCACTTAGAACCAGATTGGCTGCTTATTTATGAGTATGACGGTGACGAGCTTATACTTTATCTTTGCAGAACAGGCACACATAGCGATTTATTTTAAGATTAAGCACTTTGAGAAATCAAGGTGCTTTTCTTATGTTAAAAAGGAACTTCATATGAAAGTCACATCAAAAATTAAGATAAATCAAACAGCAATAAAAGCTATTACAGCAAAAGCACAGGCAGCTCTTGAGCAGACGGCAGAAGCACTCCATACGGAGGTAGTTCAAGCACAGGTTATTCCAAGAGACACAGGAGCACTGCAGAACGAAAGCACTTTTGTTGATACATCAAAAAGTAATCAAGGCAAAGTTTCTATTGTGTCTTCAACACCTTATGCTCGCCGCCTTTACTATCACCCTGAATACAATTTCAAAAAAGATGAGAATCCAAACGCAAAGGCTCACTGGTTCGAGGATTGGCAAAAAGGCGGAAAGCACGAAGATTTCTGTAATAAAGCTTTTGCAATAATTATGAGAAGGTTGATGAGATGATTTATTTAGCTGATATACGGAATTGGCTTAAAGGGTTTAATATTGCTGATTATTACTACTCAGATAAGCTCAATTTTGAGCAGAAACCACAAATTAAAATTAAGGATACAGTTTTGACAGTGAATGATGAGGCAGTAGCACTTCTTGAAATCCTGCCAAAATTGAACGGCAATGTCACACCTGAAACTATAAGCGATATGTGCAATATTCTCTTTGATGAAGCAGAAATGCAGAAGCTCAAGAAGTTAAAGCTTAATTTTGAGGACTTCACAACTCTTGTACAATCAGCGGTTGAGCTTGTCGCAGGCGGTGAAGAGCCGGGGGAAACAGCGACCCTTGCTACGACATAATAGAGGACTTTGATTTAATAGTTTCCTCGTTTTTGTCGGAGTATGGGGTCAGGATATATTCAGAGGACTTCAAACATATGAAATGGGACGAATTTTGCTCGCTTCTGCGTGGCTTGAGTGCTGATTCACCACTTGGCAGAATTGTGCAGATACGAGCAGAAAACGACCCAGAAAGGCTAAAGTACTTCACCGCACATCAAAAGAAAATCCGTTCAGATTGGCGAAACCGCAGAGCAAAGCAAGTTACTCAACAGGATTCAGCTATGGCTCTTGAGCAATTTAAACAGATGTTTATATCAGCGGCTAAATAAAATATTTGACAAAACTCTTGAAAAATTTTGTGATTTATGGTAATATTTTGACAAATAATTACAAAATTCTCAGGAGGTTGTGTGAAATGCAATGTAAACATTGTGGTGCAGAAGTTGGAAGTGAGTATCGTCTTTGCCCTTATTGCAGAACTGAGCTTGAGTATCCAACACAAAACAACAGCGGAGGTCAACCAAAAATTATTGTTCAGAATATTATAAGCAATGAAAATGCTGTATCAAATCGAAATAATGTTGGTTATGCTGTAAGAGGTGTTGCGTGCAGTCCGAAAAGTAAAAAGCTAACTTTAATACTTGCTATCGCACTCGGCTTTTTTGGTATACATCGTTTTTATGTTGGGAAAATTGGTTCAGGTTTTATCTGGCTACTTACCTGTGGAGGCTTTTTCTTTGGTTATATTTATGACATAATTAAAGTTTTAAGTGGTACATTCAAAGACGGGAACGGCTTGCCTGTAAAAAAGTAAGTATATGGAATTTTTAAAATTCACACGCAAAAAAATAAAAGCGTACATCAGAAATGGTGTGCGCTTTTATTTTGCAATTTTTAGATGAAAGGAGGAATTATATTGAGTGATATAGTAGGTCAGATAGCTCTTGAACTGAATCTTGATTCAGGTAAATTCAGAAAGTCGTTAAAAAATTTAAACAAGACTGCTGATAATGCGGCTAAATCAATGAAAAGCTCTTTTAGTGGAGCTTTTAAGAAGATAGCAGGTGCAGCTGCGGCAGCTTTCAGTGCGGCGGCAGTAATAAAGTTCGGTAAAGATTGCGTTGAATCAGTGGCAAGTGTTAATGCCGCAAACTCTCAGCTTGAACAGACTTTCGGAGATTTACAAGGAAGCGCCGAAGCGGCTATGAAAAGAGTTGCAGATTCAAGCGGTATAGTTCAGTCACGCTTGCAAGGCGTAGGAACGAGTATTTATGCTTTTGCAAACTCTTTGTGGAGTGACTGCCTTAAGCCTATTTTCGATAAACTAATCGCTGTAATTACAAAGCTTTGGAATGAAATTATTTATCCACTATGGGAGAAACTTTTAAAACCTTTGTGTGATTGGATTGTTAAAGTTTTAGGCCCTGTTTTTAAAACAGTATTTAATGTAATAGGAGAAGTCTGCAAAGATTGCTTTAGTGTTATAGGCGGTGTTATAGGTGGAATATTAGACGCATTAGGTGGATTGATAGACTTTATATCGGGCGTATTTACAGGAGATTGGGAAAAGGCTTGGAAAGGTATTTCTGATTTCTTTAAGGGCATTTGGGATGGTATTTGGTCGATAATCAAATTCATAATTAATCTCATTATTGACGGAATAAATATGCTATGGTCTGGTATATATTACGCCGTTAAAGGCATTGTTGATTCGATAGGCGGCATTTCAGGTGCATTAGGTAGCCTCTTTGGTCAGGATTGGAGCTTTTCAATGCCAGCAGAACCACCCCTAATACCTAAGCTCGCCAAAGGTGGCTTGGCGACTGCTCCAACTTTAGCTATGGTCGGTGATAACCCCAACGCTTCAAGCGACCCAGAGGTTATTTCGCCATTATCTAAGTTGAAAGGTATGATAGCAGAAACTCAAAAAACAACTGTTTGTGATGAAAGGGTTATTAGAATGTTGCAGAAAATATATGATTTGCTCAACAGCGAAGAAACGCAGTATGTAAACAATACATATCTTGATAGCGAGCTTATAGAAAGAAAAATTGTTAAGGTTCGTAAGAGGAAAAATAGGCGTTATGGAGGTGCTTTGAATGTTTAAAATAAACGGTATTGAAATGAGTTCTCCGACAGGTTGTACTTGGCAGTTATCAGACTTATCAAGTGATGAGAGCGGTCGCTCAACTCGTGACGGCTCGATGTCAAAGGACATTATTGCACAGAAACGCACTCTAAGCTTCACTTGGACTATGCTTTCGTGGGTAGAGGTTTCTAAGCTTGCAAATTTTTGCAAAAACAAGGGTGCAGTTGTAATGCTTACATATCCAGACATAATGTCGGGTGGATATATGACAGGGCGATTTTATACGGGTGATATGTCAGCAGATTACAGCCTTTGGATTGATGAAACCCAAAGAGTTACGAATGTATCGTGCAGTTTTATAGAAATGTGAGGTGTCATAGTTGCAAAATACATCATCAAAATATAAAGAGTTGGTTAAGCAGTCAGGCAGAACTTTTAAAGCAAAAGTTATATGCACATTTGCAGATGGTGCACAAAAAATATTTACTGACAGCGACATAATGCAAAACGGCTTAAAAATCAATGACGCAACATCTAATGAGGGCAGTTTTGATGTAGGCTGTGCTATCATCAAAGAGCTTGTGCTCGAACTTGACAACAGTAATAAGCAGCTTTCTGATATAGATTTTTCAAATGCAAAGTTTGATGTCAGGATAGGCTTAGTAATTGAGCAGAAATACGACGGTACAACAAAGACCGAATGGATAAAGAAAGGTATCTATTACACAGAGGAAATTACTGAAAATGAGAACTTTGTTTCTATTGTGGCTTATGACGCAATGGCTAAGTTCGATAAGCCGTATAATTCAAGCTTGAAATTTCCACAAATGCTTTTGTCGATATTCAGCGACGCTTGTACAGCCTGCGGAGTACCTTATGCTTCGCTTGCCTTTCCAAATAGTAAATTTTATGTACAAAGTAAAGATTTCATAAATGAAAATACAACATATAGAGATATTATATCTTATGTTGCACAATTAGCTTGTTGCTTTGTGCGAATCGACATAGACGGTATTGCACATATGAGGTGGTACGAAGATACCAACAGAGAAATTATTGAAAGACAGAAAATATCTGGTAATGTTACAGTTACTTGTGCATTGATTACAACAGCGGATGAAGAATCTAAAACATACATAATCGGTCATAGAGGTTACGCAGTGAATATAGAAGATAATCCGCTTGCACAAGGTGGTGTTAATACATTATCTCAAGCCTTTACTAACAATATCCTTGAAAAAACGATAACGCCTTTTGAAGGGGAAGTCTTCTCCGACCCGTCAATAGAGGCGGGAGATATTGTTACCATATATGATTACAGCGGAAATGCTTACAAGACATATATTACAAGCGTTACTTTTAACATTGACAATAAAATGCAGATAGCTTGTGACGCAGAAACATTCAACGAAAAGAATCGTGCCGGAGAAAGTCAGTCGGCTACAATTATCGCTATGGCTAAGAAGCAAACAGAAATGCAAATATCCGAGTATGACATCAGAGTGCAGCAGATGAATCAGCTTGCAACAAATGCTATGGGGTATTATGAAACCATAGAAACTCAAGACGACGGCTCAATTATTTGTTATATGCACGATAAAGAAAATTTATCCGATAGCAAAACTATATGGAAAAAGACTGTTGACGGTATTTTTATATCATCTGACGGCGGTAAAACATATATAGCAGGAGTTGATAAAAACGGAAATGCTGTTTTAAAAATCCTTGCAACAGAGGGTATAGTTGCCGATTGGATAAATGCAGGAACTTTAAACGCAAATCTCATTAAGTCAGGCACTTTAAATGGTAATACTATAAAAGCAGACACGCTGAGTGGCGAAGCTATTAAAACAGGTACTCTTGATGGAGATACTATAAAAGCAAATACATTAAATGGTAATACCATTAAGACAGGCACTCTTGACGCTGGTCAAATTTCCTCCGGAAGTATTGACGCAGGTATGATAAAAACTGGAACTATAAAAAGTTCAGAAACCAATCCTACTTCGCTATTGATAGCAATACATTGATTAAAATCAAGGAGTGATGGATACGGATTCAAGCGTGATTTCTGCACTTATTTCTGGTGGATTGGCACTTATCGGTACTTTTGGCGGTATTTTAGCAGGTAATAAATTAACAACCTATCGTATAAGTGAATTAGAAAAGAAAGTAGATAAACATAATAATTTAGTTGAGCGAATGTATCACCTCGAAGAAAAAACAAGTGTGCAAGAAGAACAACTTAAAATTATTAATCATAGAATTGCCGATTTAGAAAGCGAAAGGAAAGAATTAGAAGAATGTAAAAAAACAGATTGAAAATTATAAAGTGCAAGTAAGTACTTATGAGTCTGAGATTGTCGAAAAGAATAACCAGATTGCTGAAAAGGATATTGACGCTTGGAGCAACTAATCTCGCAAAGCTCATCTTGGCAAAGACACTCTTACAAGCATTGTTATTGCCTTCTGCGATAGAATCAAGTCTGCTGGCTATCGTCCAATGCTCTATTGCAACCCGAATTGGCTATGCAATTATTTGCATAAAGACAAGCTGATAAATAAGTACGACATCTGGCTTGCAAACTGGGGCTATGTTGGCAAGTATGGTGGCTGGATATGCTTAGATTACACTGCTAAAGTCAACACAGCCTCAACCGTAAAATCTGATAAAGTTTATTATACAGTTAAGAGTGGTGACACACTCAGCTACATAGCTTACAAGTACAACACAACAGTAGACAAGCTTGTATCGCTTAACAATATCAAAAACAGAGATTTAATCTATGTCGGACAGAAGATTAGAGTAAAATAACATAAAATGACTAAGAACTGTATCTACACAAGCGTGGGGGTACGGCTCTTTTTGTTTGTGCTGAAAACATTATTTTTTTATTTTTGCATATAAATCGTGTAAAAAGCGTGTACAGGTAAAATAATAACCGCTCAAACATAATGTTTAAGCGGTTATTTAATATTTTGGCGGAGAGCAAGGGATTCGAACCCTCGAAACGCTTTTGGCGTTTACACGATTTCCAATCGTGCTCCTTCGGCCAGCTCGGACAACTCTCCAAATTTTTAACACTTTGCTATTATACACTAATGTTTTGAGAAAATCAAGAGAAAAAATAATTTTTTAAAAATTTTTTGCAAAATAAAAAATCCACCCGACCGTATTGTGTCAATAATAACCTGCCTACTGGATTAGACAGGTGGGTGTCACCCTTGCGGGTTCACGCTCCCTTCTTCCGCAAAAGCGGGAGGTCTGCAATCCGCCGCAGGAGGTAAACTCCCGAGAAAAAAGTTGTAGGGTTATTTAGACACAGTCCACGAATCGGGCAGAAATTCAATTTTAAACAAACAGTCTTAAAACCGCCTGCTATAAATATTATGCTTGGAGAAGATGAAATTATTCGTCGTTACTTTCAATATCTTCGTCATAAGCTTCATCAAAACGGCTTTCAAAGATTTCAGCAAGCTCATCAATAAGAGCATCGTCCTCAATCTCAGCAAGCTGAGGCTCACCTTTTTCGTCCTCAACAGCTTCAAAAATCATATATGTATTTTCAGACTCTATATCTTGTTCTGGAAGGTCGAATAATGGCATAAGTGCGTAAAAATGGGAATCCTTAAAGTCGATTTCATCGAGGATTTCAAATTCATATTCATTACCGTCTTCGTCCAAAAGGGAGATAAGGTCTGGTTCAAAACTTTCAAATTCTTCGTTGCTCATAGCCAAAGACTCTTTTCATAATTTAATATCGTATTTTGTTTGCAATGTTATTTTACAACAAAATATCATATAAGTCAAGAGGTTATTTATAGTTTATTAAATCTACAAAAAATAAAAAAAGTTAAAAAAAACTATTGACATTTGCTAAGAATGTGATATAATGTAATTGAGCTTAAGGAAAGGAACTAAATCAAAGAAAGTTCCATTAAATTATTTTTAAAGCATAGAGCTTGAAATTAATTTTTTGAATGCTCACTCTATTGACTTTAACCTTAGTTATATTTATCAAGTTTGATGTGATAGGGTAGAAGTCAATATCGAGAGATGCTTTATATATTTAGTTTATTGAAATTCCTTGTTCAAATTCTGAAAGGAGGCAGTCCTATGGGCGATACAGAACCAGTTAGTTTAAATGACCTTGAGCCATTTAGGATTGAGGTCTCCGAAATAAGAAATTCCAAGTAAAAGCGAATTTTTCTTTAACCGAGCGATGCTCTATTCCATATTTATTATGGCTCTTTAGCATCAGGTTATTACATATAGCCGTTGTATGTGGCATAAATGCTTTGAAACGATTTCAATTTCGGATAGGAGCGTTTTAGTCCTGTCGTGATGATAGATACTTCATAACGCAGATTACAACTTAATATTTCCAAGATATATGACTTTATTTAGTATTATATGCGTTGGATATACCGATTGACATTCGGTGAATGCCTAAATCTTAATATTAGGAAGCTTATCAGAGCATATGTTATTTATATTTGATTTTTTATTCGCAACGAAAGTTCCGCTGGATAAATTGTTTATCGGGTGTCCATTTTCGCAGAATGGTTTGAATTAAGCGTTATGGCTTGTATAAAAGCAGGCAGTCGAATCAAATAGTGAGTGCTATATATATTTTGTTTCGGACGCATTTCGTTTTTGCGAATATCGGATTTCGACTCGTCCGTCGAAAACTGAATTTATTTAGATAAGGATTGAGTCCTATGGCATAGTGTATGCTGACTCTTAATTTTAATACGGATTATTCATAGAGGGTCATTTTCTAGAAGGCTGCGGACTGTTGACGGCGTTTGGATTATGATAGTGGGTGATTCAGAAATTCAGATAAGGATTGAGTCCAATGTAATTGGCTTTTGTAGAATACTATAAGAAATAATGGTCCTGAGCAGAAAAATCTGCTCAGGACTTTTTTTGTTATTTTTGTGAAAATATGCCAAAAAATATTGTAAATTTATTCTGCGATTGGAGGGTATTTAGCAAATTTTCGAATTTCAAAAAAATAGTAAAAATTGCATTGACAAATTTAGTTTTAGGTGATATTATTAACGCATACAAAACCTATTGAAATTATATGCTTTATATTTTGGAAATTTTCTTACCATAAAATTTACTATCGAAAGGGGAATATAAAATGAAAATTATAAATTGTATGTGCCATAAGGTTATGTTTAGTAATATGTTCCCTATGAGGCAGTGTTGATTGTTTTATAACAATTAGCCGAGGGAGTATGGTGCTTTCTCGGTTATTTTATGTGTTGACAGAGTGAATTCTTTGTTGATATAAACTTTAAATTTCAGGAGGTTATGAAATGAAAAAGATATTTATAAGACCTATAAGGAATTTTGAACTGAGAGATAGTCGATGTTGTCAATCTATACTCAATATAACCACTTTAAATAATAAAATTTTAGAAAGAAGAGATTTAAAATGAAAAAAAGAGTTTTAAGTATAATATTGGCAGCAGCGTTGACAGTAACAGCTTTTGCAGGTTGCGGTGCAAGTTCTTCATCAGAAGCAGAAAATTCGGGAAAAGTAACTATTACAAATGTTTCATATGACCCAACAAGAGAGCTTTATCAAGCTTATAATGAAATTTTCGCAAAGCATTGGAAAGAAAAGAATGGACAAGATGTTGAGGTTACTCAATCACATGGTGGTTCGGGTAAGCAGGCATTACAGGTTGCAAATGGACTTGATGCAGATGTTGTAACACTCGCTCTTGAATATGATGTCAAGGCTATTCAGAATGCAGGTTTAATTAAAGATGGTTGGGTAGATAATTTTGATAACGATAGTTCACCCTATACTTCAACAATAGTTTTTCTCGTTAGAAAAGGCAACCCAAAGAATATTAAGGATTGGGACGACCTTGCAAAAGACGGCATTGGAGTTATTACACCAAATCCAAAGACATCAGGTGGTGCAAGATGGAATTACCTTGCTGCTTGGGCTTATGCAGATAAGGCTTATAATAGTGATGAAACAAAGATTAAGGAATTCATCAAAAAGCTATATAAAAATGTTCTTGTGCTTGATTCAGGTGCAAGAGGTGCTACAACAACATTTGTAGAGAATGGCCAAGGAGATGTTCTTATTGCTTGGGAAAATGAAGCGTTCCTCTCAAAAAGAGATTATCCAGATGATTATGAAATAATTACACCAAGTGTAAGTATTCTTGCACAGCCGTCAGTTGCAGTTGTTGATGATGTTGTAGATAAGCGAGGAACAAGAGAAGTTGCTACTGAATATCTCAGCTATCTCTATTCAGACGAGGCACAGAAGATTGCCGCTGATAACTATTACCGTCCATCAAATGAAAAAATTTTAAAGCAATATTCAGATGTTTTCGACCTCAATCTTAATCTTGTTACTATTAAAGATTTCGGCGGTTGGGATAAGGTTCAGGAGAAACACTTTGCAGACGGCGGAGTTTTCGACCAAATTTATGAAAAATAAGGTGTAATAATGAAAAAAGCGAAAAAAAGAGTAATTCCCTTGTTTGGGTTGTCTATGGGCGTAACCCTTTCTATACTTAGTCTTGTGGTTCTGATACCACTTGCGTCACTTGTAATATATACAGCTCAAATGGATTTTGGCGATTTTATTCAGACTATAACTCGTGAGCGTGTTCTTGCAAGCTTTAAAGTAAGCTTTATAACAGCTTTTATAGCCTCTCTTATAAATGCTGTTATGGGAGTTATTATAGCGTGGGTACTTGTAAGGTATCAGTTTCTGGGAAAAAGAATTATAGACGGTATGATAGAACTTCCATTTGCACTTCCGACAGCGGTTGCCGGTATGGCTCTTACATCACTTACAACAGATAATGGCTTGATAGGAAGCTTTTTCGATAAGTTTGGAATTAAAATTGCTTATACACAGGTTGGTATAACGATTGCTCTTATTTTCATAGGTATACCTTTTGTAGTTCGTTCGGTTCAGCCGATACTCGAAAAGCTTGATTCATCATATGAAGAAGCCGCAGGGGTTCTTGGTGCAAGCAGAACAAGAATATTCTGGAAGATAATCTTTCCTGAAATAAGACCAGCAGTTTTTACAGGTTTTGGACTTGCTTTCGGCAGATGCCTTGGCGAATATGGCAGTGTAGTTTTTATCGCAGGAAACAAGCCTTATGAAACAGAAATTACACCACTTATAATAATGTCAGAGCTTCAGGAGTTCGACTATAAAAGTGCAACAGCAATAGCACTTGTAATGCTTGCAGTATCATTCTTGCTGTTATTTGTAATAAATCTTATTCAGGCAAGAAATACAAAGATTCTGAAAGGGGGTTAATATAATGCACGAAAATAAATTAGGCTCAAAAATAGTTAAGGGCTTGCTTATAGGAATAAGTATATTGTTTCTTTTTGTAATGCTTATATTGCCCCTTATAACAGTTTTTTCAGAGGCTTTTAAACAAGGCTGGGAGGTTTATATTAAAGCAATTACAGATGAATATACCATAAAAGCAACTATTCTTACTCTTGAAGCAACTCTTATCGCAGTAGCTGTAAATACAATATTCGGAGTATTTGCAGCTTGGGCTATAACAAAATTCAGATTTAAGGGCAAAAAAGTTCTTACCACTCTTATAGATTTGCCAGTTACAGTATCTCCTATTATTGCTGGTTTAATTTTTATACTTACATTCGGCAGACAGAGTATACTCTATCCACTTTTACAACAGGCTGACATAAGTATAGTTTATGCTGTGCCTGGTGTAGTTCTTGCAACAGTTTTTGTTACATTTCCGTTTATATCAAGAGAGCTTATACCTGTCCTTGAAGCTCAGGGAACAGACGAAGAAGAGGCGGCAGCACTTATGGGTGCAAATGGTTTTACAATTTTCCGCAGAATAACTTTTCCACATATAAAATGGGCTTTCCTTTATGGTGTTATTTTGTGTGCCGCAAGAGCTATGGGAGAATTTGGAGCGGTTTCTGTATTATCTGGTCATCTAAGAGGAAAAACAAATACACTTCCACTTCATGTGGAAATTCTCTTTAATGAATTTCAGTATGTCCCTGCTTTTGCAGTATCCTCAATCCTTGTCATTATGGCGATTGTTATATTGATAATAAGAAGTGTGGTTGAATATAAAGGAAAGAAGGATATATAGAATGTATGTTGAACTGAAAAATATAAATAAAACCTTCAGCGATTTTAAGGCGTCTGATAACGTTAATTTCGGAATTGAAAAGGGAAAGCTAATCGGTCTTTTAGGTCCGAGTGGCAGTGGTAAGACAACTATATTAAGAATGATTGCAGGTCTTGAAAATCCTGATAGCGGAGAGATAATTATTGATGGCAAGATTGTTAATAATATTCCTGCAAGTAAGCGTGGAATAGGCTTTGTCTTTCAGAATTATGCACTCTTTCGCTATATGACAGTTTATGATAATATTGCTTTCGGACTTAAAGTTCAAAAAGCTGATAAAAAATATATCAAGGAAAGAGTAAACGAGCTTATAAAGCTTATCGGTCTTGAGGGCTTGGGAAAGAGGTATCCGAGCCAGCTTTCTGGTGGTCAAAGACAGAGAGTAGCTTTTGCAAGAGCATTAGCACCGAATCCACAGCTTTTACTTCTTGATGAACCTTTTGCGGCTATTGATGCAAAGGTCAGACAGGAACTTAGAAGCTGGTTGAAAGAAATGATAGAAAAGCTTGGTGTTACAAGCATATTTGTAACTCATGACCAAGATGAAGCGATAGAAGTTGCTGATGAGATTATTATAACTAATCATGGCAAAATAGAGCAAAAGGGTTCTCCAATAGAGATATATCAAAAGCCACAGACAGCTTTTACAGCATCATTTTTTGGACAAGCTTCATTTGTTGATGATTACAGCAAATTCAGTACATTTAAGAAGATTGATGGTGCAGATAAGGCTATAATCAGACCTGAATTTTTAGATGTTACCAAAAAGAATGAAAGCCAAAAGTATAAGAGTTCTGCGGCTGAGGGAGTAGTTGAGAGAGTAGCTTTCAGAGGCGATAATACAGAGCTTACAATAGCTGTAAATGGCACAAAGCTTACTGCCAAAAGAACACTTAACGAAGCAGAGGTAAGAGTAGGCGAAAAAGTCGATGTGTTTGTATATAAGATATTCGTTACAAAAGGCAATTCGGTATACATACTCGATAATGAGGCTATTAACGAAGATTCATTTATTATATAAAGTATGATTAGCTTAAAAAGTTATGAAAAGCTTTGCTCGAGTTTTTCAAAGGCTCGCAGTTTCCAAAGTCGGAGCCTTTAGTGGGTTTTAAGGGCAACGCCCTTAATATCTCTTTCTCTCTAAGAGGCGGACAAAGTCCGCCTCTTAATGACTTAATGTAAGTATGTTAGCTAATCGGTAGAGCCGAATGGCAAAGCCAATTCGGCTACGGTAGTTACTTCATCCGTGGCAAGCATCTTCTTTAACTCACTACGAGCGAGACTTGTCGAGCGATTCCGCGTCTTCGCCGTGGGTCGGCACCCACCGTTGACATTGAGTCCCTGTGGTATTAAAATAATGCTTGTGCGTTGTTTTATGCCATAGGGATGTTTTTTGAGGTGTTGGTAGATGAAATTATGTATTGTATAAGTATTAACCATAAAAATTCAGATTTGAAAATAAGAAAACAATTTGCTTTTTCAGAAGATACTCAAAAAGCCTTACTTAACTGCCTTGTAACTTCTGGCTGTATAAATGAGTGTCTTATAGTCTGCACTTGTAACCGTATGGAATTATATTTTGTCGGAAATGAAAATGCAGTAAGCTTTGCTAAAAATACCTTGGCAGAATATTCAGGCTTTGAAGTTTCGAGATTGTCAAAGCAGATATTTCTTTTCTATGATGATAAGGCTATTTCTCATCTATATAATGTTGTAAGTGGTATTGATTCTATGGTTATAGGCGAGGACGAAATTCTTGGTCAGATTAAGAGAGCATATGCTTTCGCTCAAAGATGTAAAACTACTGGCTATGAATTGAACACAGTTTTTCAAGCAGCTATTGCTTGTGCGAAACGCATTAAAACAGAAACAGTTCTTTCTAAAACATCTGTATCTATGGCAACACTTGCCGCAAATGAAGTCGCAAGACTTGGCGAAAATGTAAGCGTTATGGTAATAGGTGCGACAGGAAAGATTGGCACAAGCCTTGTTAAAAATCTTGTTTCACATAAAAATATAAGCATTATAACCACGCTGAGAAATCATAATAATGATTTGACATATAGAAATGATGTTTCTGCGGTAGAATATAACGATAGATATAAATATATTGATAAGGTCGATTGCCTTATAAGTGCGACTTCAAGTCCACATTATACAATAACATATTATGATTTGCAGAAATGCCTTAAAGAGAATAAGAACAGACTTTTTATAGATTTGGCTGTTCCGCCTGATATAGATAGAGAAATTGAAAAAATATCAGGTATCAGGCTTGTTGATGTAGACTATTTCAAAACTCTTGCTAAGGAAAATAATTCTCTCAAACTAAGCAGCATTGATGAGGCTAAGAAAATTATTGAGGAAGAAATTGAAGCCCTAAAAAAGGATATGCTGTTTCATAGCTTTTTGCCATATATAGATGCAGTAAAGCTGAAACTTAAAGAAAAATCCTTTGAGGAACTTTTATATAAGCTGAGAGAAGAATTATCCGCAGAAGAATTTGAAAAAATTCTGAATGTATATAAAACCTTCGGAGGTGTGGAATAATGGCTTATTTTCCGTTCTATATAGATATAAAAGACAAGAAAATTCTTGTTGTAGGCGGTGGAAAGGTTGCCTTGCGTAAGGTCGAAAAGCTTTTGCCGTTTGAACCTGAAATAACTGTTATTGCACCTTTTATATGTGACGAAATCAGAAAGCTTGGTATTTCTATTATAGAAAGAAAATTTATAGACAGCGACATTGACGATATATTTTGTGCGATAAGTGCTACTGATGATGAAGTAGTAAACGGACATATTTTCAAGCTTTGCAGTGAAAAGAATATCCTTGTTAATACCGTTGATGATAAGGATAAATGCGGATTTATTTTTCCAGCATTGGTTAATAAAAATGGAATTACGGCAGGAATAACAAGTTCGGGAAAAAGTCCTATTTATGCGAAATATATTCGTGAAAGACTTGAAAATTTGCTTGATGGTAATGCTGATATTACAGAAACACTTTTTAAATATAGAAAGCGTATAAAATCTGAAATCAAAAATGAAGCTGACAGAAAAATAGTTTTTGAAAGATTGCTTGCATTATGTCTTTCAAGAGATGAAATAGACGATAACCTTGTGTCAAAATTGATAGAGGAAGCTAATAATGAAAATTAAAATTGGAACGAGAAAAAGTAAGCTTGCACTTGCACAGACAGAAATGTTTATAGCAAAGCTGAAATCTGTCTGTAATGATATAGAAATAGAAACAGTTCATATATCCACAAAGGGTGATAAAGTGCTTGATAAATCACTTTCGTCCATTGGCGGAAAGGGTGTGTTTATTTCAGAGCTTGAGTCTGCATTGCTTTCTGGTGAAATAGACCTTGCTGTTCATAGTGCAAAGGATTTGCCCTTAGAGCTTGCAGAGGGCTTGGAAATATCCGCTGTACTTGAAAGAGGAAATTATAGAGATGTTTTAGTTACAAAAAATAATTCACCGATAAAAAACATTAGTGATTTTGTTGTTGGTACAGGAAGTATACGCAGAAGAAGTTTTTTGCATAGGCTATATCCTTTAGTTACAGTTAAGGATATACGAGGTAATGTTGATACCAGATTGCGTAAGCTTATGAATGGTGAATATGACGCTTTAATTCTTGCGGCGGCAGGTCTTGAAAGACTCGGAATTTATAATAGCAAAGAATATACAGTCACACCATTTGATTATAACGAGTTTTTGCCATCGCCTTGTCAGGGGATAATTGCTGTCGAAAGCCGTAAAAATGACGAAAGACTAAAAAGCTATATTAATCTTGTAAATCATCAGAAAACTTTTTATTCATTTCAGCTTGAAAGGGCTGTCCCGCAAATTTTAAATGCAGATTGCGGCATGCCTTTGGGTGCATATTCCGAGATAAACAACAATAAAATTACACTCTATGTTTCTGGTGAAAATTGCAATATTTTATCTAAAAGCGCAGATATATCAGAAAGCTTTGAGCTTGCAAAGGAGTTGACGAAAAAGCTATGAATAAAGGCAGAGTATATCTTGTAGGTGCAGGCTGTGGAGATTATGATTTGATTACGCTTCGTGGCTTGGAACTTGTCAAAAAATGTGATGTGCTTATATATGACAGTCTTGTTGATAAGGAACTTCTTGAATATGCCGAAAACGCAGAAAAAATTTGCGTTGGAAAGCGTTCTGGAGCACATAGTGAAACTCAGGAAACTATAAACAGTCTTTTGATTGAAAAGGCTCGTGAAAATAAAACAGTTGTCAGGCTTAAAGGTGGCGACCCTTTTGTTTTTGGCAGAGGTGGGGAGGAGATAATCGCACTCAAAGAAGGTGACATTCCCTTTGATATAGTTCCGGGAATTTCATCAGCTATTGCTGTTCCTGAGCTTGCCGGAATACCAGTTACACACAGACTTACAAGCAGAAGCTTTCATGTTATTACTGGGCATACAGCGGATGATGTTCTCCCCGAAAATATGAAAGCCTATGCCGAATGTGGAGGAACACTTATATTCCTTATGGGACTTAAAAATCTTCCTAAAATAGTGCATAGTCTTATCGAAAATGGTATGTCGGAAAATACTCCTATTGCGATTATTTCTAACGGAGCATATGCGAAAAATCAGACTGTCAGGGCTACGCTTAAAAATATTTGTAATGTAGCAGAGAATAGCGAGATTAAACCACCTGTTGTTATAGCTGTAGGAAAAACTGTGGAATATGATTTTTCGCCAACCATTAAAAAGCCTTTAAAAGATATTTCTGTTACAGTGACAGGAACACAAAGACTTTCTTCAAAGCTTTCAAAACAGCTTTCTGCCAATGGTGCAGATATTAACCATATGAATCATCTTAATATTATCGAATATAGAAATAATCCGAAATTTGATAAGGCTCTTGATGATATAGAAAAATATAGCTATATCGTTCTTACAAGTATGAATGGAGCAGAAATCTTCATTAACAAACTAAAAGCATTAAAGATAGATATAAGAAAGCTTGTAAATATTAAATTTGCAGTTATCGGCATGGGAACAGCTTCTGTGCTTGAAAAATATGGAATTTTTGCAGAGCTTATTCCAAATGATTTTACATCAGAGGCTCTTGGAAAGCTTCTCGTAAAAAAGGTTCATAGTGATGAAAAACTTCTTATTCTAAGAGCGGAAAAGGGTTCTTTACTTCTAACAGAAATTCTTGACAAAAATAATATTCAGTATGATGATATAAAGACATATGGCGTTCAGCTTGATTATAAAACAGAAGCCAATAAGACTATAGATACTGATTTTATCGCCTTTGCGAGTTCATCGGGAGTTGACGCTTTCTATGAGGGCGGTTTTACAATTTCACCAAAGACCAAAATAATTTGCATTGGCGAGATAACCGCCGAAACCTTAATTAAGCACGGCGTGAGTGGATTTAATATTTCAAAGACAAAGACAGTTGAGGGTATAACAGATACAATTCTTAAAATAGTTGAGGAGAATAGCAATGAAAAGATTTAGGAGATTAAGAGCAAGCGAAAATCTACGCAGTATGGTAAGAGAAACAAGAATAAGTAAAAGTGATTTGATATATCCAATGTTTGTTGTTGAGGGAGAAAATATAAAAAATCCCGTAGAGTCTATGCCAAATGTTTATCAATATTCACTCGATAGAATGGACGAAATTCTTAATGAAGTTGAAAAAAGTGGTATTTCGGGAATTTTAATTTTCGGTGTTCCAAAGCATAAGGACGAATATGCAACAGAGGCATATAACGATAATGGTATTACACAACAGGCAGTAAGATATATAAAGAAAAATTATCCGTCACTTATTATAATTGCCGATGTATGCCTTTGCGAATATACTTCTCACGGACATTGCGGAGTTGTTTGCGGAGAAAAAATTCTCAATGATGAAACACTTCCTTTGCTTTCAAAGATGGCTGTAAGTCTTGCAAAAGCTGGTGCTGATATTATAGCTCCCTCAGATATGATGGACGGCAGAGTTTCAGCAATAAGAAATGCTCTTGATGAGAATGGCTTTATTGATACGCCGATACTTTCATATAGTGCTAAGTTTGCATCAGCTTATTACTCACCATTTAGAGATGCCGCAGAATCCGCTCCCGAATTTGGTGACAGAAAAACTTATCAAATGGATTATGCAAATGGCAGAGAAGCACTTCGTGAAATTGCAGACGATATATCTGAGGGTGCTGATATGGTTATGGTCAAGCCTGCACTTGCCTACTTAGATATAATTAAATCAGCAAGAGAAAAATTTGATTTGCCACTTGTTGCTTATAATGTCAGTGGTGAATATGCTATGGTTAAAGCCGCTGCCCAGAATGGCTGGATAGACGAAAAGAAAATTGTAAGCGAAAATATGATTGCTATTAAGAGAGCAGGAGCAGATATTATTATCACATATCACGCACTTGATGTTGCAAAGTGGATTGATGAATTTTACAGATAAGGAGTATAAATTATGAATACAACGAAATCTGAAAAGCTTTATGAGCAAGCACTTGATTTTATGCCGGGTGGTGTAAATAGTCCTGTTCGTGCTTGGAAATCTGTTGGCAAAAGCCCTGTTTTCATAGACCACGCAGAGGGTGACAAAATCTATGATGTTGACGAAAACGAATATATCGACTATGTATGCTCATGGGGACCAAATATTCTTGGACATACTCATCCTGAAGTTATAAATGCTGTAATAGATACCTGCAAAAAGGGTTTGACCTTTGGAGCGTGCCATAGTGGAGAAATCGAGCTTGCAAGAGCTATAAAGAGAAATTTTCCGTCTATGGAAATGCTCAGACTTGTAAATTCTGGTACAGAAGCGGTTATGAGTGCTGTGAGAGCGGCAAGGGGTTATACTAAAAGAGATTTTATTGTAAAATTTGAGGGTTGTTATCATGGACATTCTGACGGCTTGTTGGTTCGTGCGGGTTCTGGTTTGCTGACAAATTCTATTCCTGATAGTTCGGGTGTTCCGAAAGGCTATACAGAAACTACGCTTCTTGCTAAGTATAACAGCGTTGAATCAGTAGAAAAGCTTTTTGATAAATACGGCAAGGATATAGCTTGTGTTATAGTTGAGCCTTGTGCTGCGAATATGGGTGTAGTTCCGCCTCAAAGCGGTTTCTTGCAATTTCTTAGAGATATTACTGAAAAATATGGTGCATTGTTGATTTTCGATGAGGTAATAACAGGTTTCCGTTTAAGTATTGGTGGTGCTCAAAAATATTATGGTGTCTGCCCTGATATGACAACCTTAGGTAAAATAGTTGGCGGAGGTATGCCTTTAGCTGCATATGGTGGCAAGCGTGAAATTATGGAATGTGTTTCGCCACTTGGTTCAGTATATCAGGCTGGAACTCTTTCAGGAAATCCTGTTGCTGTAAGTGCAGGTCTTGCTACACTTAAAATTCTTGAGGAAAATCAAGATACTATTTATCCAGAGCTTGAGAAGAAATCCGCAAGAATAGAATCAGCTATGCGTAAAGCGGGTCTTAATGTAAATCGTGCAGGTTCAATAATGACTGCATTCTTTACAGATAAGTCTGTAACGGATTATGAAACTGCAAAATCGTCAGATACGAAAAAATATGCTGATTATTTTAATTACTTGCAAAGTAATGGTATATATACTGCACCATCACAATTTGAGGCAATGTTTGTTTCAGTAGCTCATACTGATGAAGATATAGAAAAAACTTGCAATATCATAGAAGAATATAAAAAATAAATTCAAAAAACCTCTTGATGTAAATGAATTTTTTAGTTCAAAACATCAAGAGGTTTTTATTATATAAGTTCAGTAATAAGTTTAAAAGCTTGTAGTTTTCAAATATAGCGTCTTATTGGAACATATCTCTATCAGGTTTATTTTTTATTTTTTTATAGCTTGTAATTTTATCATTGCTATCACAAACCGCAAGAAATACATCAGAAATTCTGTTTATATTTTGCTCTTTGAGCTTTTTGTTTAGCCAAGTAATATCTTTTCCAGAAAATTTCAGGTTGCCTGTCAAAACTTTGCCGTCAATTACAAGTGTTATAAGAGGTTCGTCCTTATCAGGAAAAAGTGCTATATCTTTAGGAATAAGTGGACGAGATTCGGATTTTGGCAAGGCGGAAATTTTTCCGTTTTCCTCAAGAAAAACAGCTTCTAATTCACTTAGGTTAAAATATCCATTAATTCTTAGCTGTGAAAGAAATTCGTTCATATCTATACGGGCTTTTTTGAAATTTTTGTAGAAAAGCTTATTGTTTTTATATAATATGAGGGTTTTACCATTGAAAAATCTTCTGAGCTTTATATTTTTGTTTGCAAGAATTGAAATTAAAACAGTTATTACTCCGTAGATTATCATTGCAAGAAGTGGTTTGAGAAAATCGCCCTCAAGAGAAGTTGCCATTTCTGCGGCAATAGAACCAATAGTTATTCCATTAATATAATCGAACATATTTAGCTCTGACATCTGGCGATTTCCGATAAGCTTTGTAAGCAAGAATAGCACTATAATAGAACCTATTGAGGTTAGTGCAATATTAAGTAAATCCACAAATTTTCCTCTTTTCTTGTTATACTGGGTTTATTTTAGCCAGATTATTTCGAAAAATTCATTTAATAGTGAGTTTGAATGCAGTTTATATGCCATTAAGTGCATTTTACCTGAATTTGATTTACTCAGCGATTTTTATGTGATATAGTTTATTTGTAAGGAGGTTATGAGATGAAGCTTGTGATAGAACAAGACAGAAATTTAAAAGAAACGGAAATAGTTATTCGCTGTTCTGTAATAAATTCTGAACTGCAAAAGATTATAGATGCGATTAAAATATGTTCCTTTACCATAACCGCCTATAAGGACGGATATTTACAAAAAATCAACCATGAAGCTGTTTGTTATATAGAAAGTGTAGATGAGAAAACATTTATATATTGTGAAAATGATGTTTATGAAAGTAAAATGAAACTTTTTGAATTTGAAGAGGCTCTTATAAATTCAAGCTTTGTGCGTATAAGTAAGTCGTGTATTTTAAATATAGATTTTATTGAGAAAGTAAAGCCTATGTTGAATGGAAAATATGAAGTGCTATTGATAAATGGTGAAAAGCTTATAATAAATCGTCACTATGTGCCAGACTTTAAGAAAAAATTTGGGTTATAGGAGGAGTTAATTATGAATGAGTTAAAACGCTTTGTTAATATATTTTTTTCGTCATATACGATAGCTTCATTGGTGGTTGCAATTTTTAACTATTCATATTATGCAAATGGAATAGGAATAGAATGGGTATTTCAAATGGCACTTCTTTGCTTTGTGATTTCTTTTTTGATGTTTATTACCAGTATAATTTCAGAGAAAATTTCAAATCCTATTCCGCAATGGTTATATATACTTATTGGCATAATAGAAGTTTCAGTCTGCGTAATACTTATTGGTGGCTTATGGTATCAGTGGTTTCCTATGAGTATAAAATGGATTTTGGAAATTATTGTTATTGACTTAATTATCTATTTTGCTGTTTATGGAATAACATTTTTTCAAGAAAGACAATTTGCGAATAATATAAATAAGATTATAAAAAACAGGAGGAAAAACAATGGAAAAGATAATTGAAGTTAAAAATCTGAAAAAATCGTATGGTAATGTTCAAGCGGTTAAATCACTTAGTTTTTATGTTGAGAGCGGAAAGCTATTTGCGTTCTTAGGTCCGAATGGTGCTGGCAAATCTACTACTATTGATATAATTACTACCTTTTTGAAACCAGACAGTGGAGAAGTTATTGTCTGTGGAAGAAAATTAGGACACGAGGACGATAAAATCCGTAGTCAGATAGGTGCAGTTTTTCAAGACGGAGTTCTTGACCAAATGCTCACTATCAAAGAAAATATTATGATTCGTGGCGGATTTTATGGACTTAGCGGAGATAAACTTCGTGAAAATGTTGAGAAGGCTATGGCTGTTACAGGTGTTACTGAAATTCAGAATAGAAGATATGGTAAGCTTTCGGGTGGTCAACGCCGAAGGGCAGATATTGCAAGAGCCTTAGTAAATACACCTAAGATACTTTTTCTTGATGAGCCGACAACAGGTCTTGACCCTCAGACGAGAAAATCTGTATGGGAAACCATTCGCAAGCTTCAAGAGGAAACAAAAATGACAGTTTTCCTTACAACACATTATATGGAGGAAGCTGCTGAGGCAGATTATGTTGTTGTTATTGACGGAGGGGAAATCTCTGCAAAAGGCACTCCAGTTGAACTTAAAGAAAAATATGCAGGGGATATTCTAATAATCTCGCCAAAGAAAAATAATACTGGAGCTAAAGAATATCTGCAAAGTAATAAGCTTGCTTTTGCTGAGGTTGGAGCAGATATAAAAATTAATATTAAAAGTACTATGGACTCTTTGCCGATTCTTGATGCTTGCAGAGATTATATAGATGGCTTTGAAGTATTAAACGGAACTATGGACGATGCCTTTATTGCGATAACAGGAAAGGAGATAAGAGAATGATTCTATTTGCTAAGAGAAATTTAAAACTTTTTTTCAGAGATAAGAGTTCTGTATTCTTTTCTTTGCTTGCAGTTTTAATTGTTATAGGTTTATATGCGTTTTTTCTTGGTAACCAACTTGTAAACAGCTTTGATAATGTTTCTGGTATTAAAATTGAGGGTACAAAATTTCTTATGGATAGCTGGCTTATTGCAGGAATTCTTGCAGTAACATCAATTTCTACGACCTTAGGTGCATTTGGCGTTATTGTTGATGACAAGGCTAAGAAGATAGAAAAGGATTTTCGTTGTTCACCTATTTCAAGAAGCTCTATTGCTGGCGGATATATCATAAGTGCATTTGTTATTGGTGTGATTATGAGTGTTATTGCTTTTGCAGTTGGTGAGCTTTACATAGTTGCAAGCGGTGGAGAGATTTTACCTTTCGTTTCAATTTTGAAGGTTCTCGGAATGATTCTTCTTACTGTTCTTGCAGGTTCTTCAATGATGTTTTTTGTGGTATCATTCTTTAGCAGTACAAATGCGTTTGCAACTGCAAGTACAGTTATCGGAACACTGATTGGCTTTATTACTGGAATATATCTTCCTGTTGGTTCTATGCCTGAAAGTGTTGCTACAGTTGTTAAGATTTTTCCTATATCTCACGCAGCGTCTATTTTTAGAAAGATATTTATGGAGGTTCCATTTGAAAGGTCTTTTGACGGTGTACCAGCTATGGTTTCAGATGTTGCAATACCGTCAATAAGAGAAGAGCTTGGCGTTGATTTTACGATAGGCTCTTGGGAGGTTTCTACACTTGCAAGCATACTTATTTTAATTGCTACATCAATTTTGTTCTATGTTCTTGGAATAGCTGTTATTTCGAGAAAAAAGAGATAAGTTAGCATATTAGCTAATAAACTTCCATAAGACACTTAAAAGTTTTGCTCAAGCTTTTTCAAAAGCTTGCAGTTTCCCAAGGCAGAGCCTTTGGACGCTCTCCGCAGAGAGCGAAACACCTTTGGGCGAAGCCCAACATTCTTTACTTCTAAAGCGGTGGACAAAGTCCACCGCTTAATTTTTTCTTGTTAGTAGCATTAGATATAAAGGGCGGACGAAGTCCGCCCTTAGGGAGAAAGAGATGTTAGGGGCTTTGCTCTTAAAACCCACGAGGGACTCCGTCCCTCGACCCTGCGAGCCTTTGAAAAGGCTC
>OLGD01001574.1_pt1 | contig 32470 bp, 20 predicted proteins | sample 1605311 | NCBI WGS metagenome assembly OLGD01 (sample SAMEA3888917, study PRJEB22519) | human gut metagenome | biome: human gut; feature: human-associated habitat; material: faeces | place: Denmark | collected 2010
TACGCGGAGGTAGACGTTTTTGATTCCGGCCTGGATGATAAGGCGGGAGCAGATGGGGCAGGGTTTTGCGCGGTGAACAGAATTATCACCGGGATTGATGCCGGCAAGATAGAGGTCGGCACCGATGGTCTGTTCGCGGGAACAGTTCAGCAATGCATTCTGCTCAGCATGGATCGCACGGCAAAGACCGTACCCCTCTCCCTGATGCATACCCAGTTTGATTCTTGGACACTCGCCGATATCGCAACAATTGTCGTAGCCACGCGGGGATCCATTATAGCCGGTGGAGATTACCACATCATCTTTTACGATCACCGCACCGTATTTTCGTTTGATGCAGGTGCTTCGATAGGCAAATGCTTCGGCTACATTCAGGTATGTATCTGTTTTAGATATTCGTTTTGTTCCTTCCGGACCTACCATGTTGTTTCCTCCTGATCATCTTAATGTACTCTCGGAATCTTACTTTTCTTTCTATAGGATAGCTCAGAAGCAAGGTTTTGTAAACCAGATCTTATGGTTTTTGACTTGTTGTTCACGTAATTCAAAATTGCTTCATTAGATCCGTTTTTGTATGCATTGTACACAAAAAGCAGACAGTAACAACTGTTTAAAGTTATTCCTGTCTGCTCTTTTTATCCGCAAGCCTGTTTGTATTCCATCAATTTGCGACGTGCCTGCTGATTCAGGTGACGGGGTACCTGGATCTGGACGGTGACGTACTGGTCGCCGTGGACGTTCGGATTTTTCATAGATACAATTCCTTTTCCACGCAGCCGGATCTTGCTGCCCGACTGAGTCCCTTCTTTGATTTTACAACTAACATCCCCGTATAATGTGGATACTCTGGTTTCTCCGCCGAGAGCGGCGGTTGTGTATGGGATACTGACCGTGGTGTAGACATCGACGCCTTTTCGTTCGTATCCCGGTTTTCTTCCAACCTTTGCTTTCAGCAACAGATCGCCAGGTTCACCGCCTCCGATTCCCGGATGACCTTTTCCACGCAGTCGAACGCTCTGTCCGGTATCGATTCCCGCAGGAATATGTACTTTCAAAGTGCGGTTACCTCCTGCTTCCTGCAATGTGATCATCTTGTCGCAGCCAAATACAGCCTCATCAAAGGTAAGTGAAATCTCTGCTTCCAGATTCTCCCCTTTTCCGGAATAAGTTTCGTGAAATCCATGTTTACCATAGAAGCCATCATTTTCTCTCTGATGGAACTGCTGATAGAATCCGCTGTCGTTATGAAATCCTCCGCTGTGGAAATTTCCTCCTTTTGCTCCCCGGCGAAACATATTTCCAAACAGATCTCCGAAGATGTCATCTCCACCTGATCCGTTAAAATGGTACTCCCGATAACCATTCTGGCTGTTATCACTGCCGAAGTTTTCATATCCATATTGTTTCTGTGCTCTTGCGGCATCCGCATTGAATCCCGGCTCGAAGGCGATATGTCCGAATTCATCGTATAATTTTTTCTTTTCCTCATCTCCCAGTACTGCATAGGCTTCCGAGATTTCTTTGAATCGTTTTTCTGCCTCTGCATTACCGGCGTTGGTGTCCGGATGATATTTTTTCGCCAGTTTCCGGTAGGCTTTTTTTATTGCCGAACTGTCTGCCTCTTTGCTTACGCCAAGCACTTCATAGTAATCTCTTTTATTTTCCACTTGTTCCACCTCCTTTGGGAACTTGTTACATCCTGTACATTCGGCTTGCTGCCTGTATATATAAAAAAGAGAGACTCCGGATATAAAGTTTGTCCTGTCCCTCTGTGGTAATCTCTATAGTGAACGGGTTTTAAAACCCTGTTATTTTCCTTTTTCTGTTCACTCGATTTCACAGTAATGAGCGCACAGTTTATTTATCCGGCAGACGCCCGGTCCGCGCCTGCCGCATGAATGGATAAAACTCGTAATACGTGTTTTGTCTCAATTTTCATCTCCCTGCTCTTTTATGCAATAGAGATGTATTTTGCTTCTTTTACTTCCGGTTTTGCTTCTTTTTTCGGAATCTCCAGTTTCAGGACACCATCTTCAAATTTTGCTTTGATGTCTTCCTGGGTGATATCTTCTCCTACATAAAAGCTTCTCTGACAGGTTCCACTGTATCTCTCTTTGCGGATGTACTTGCCGTCTTTGTTTTTCTCTTCTTTGTTCTGTTTGGTCGATGCGGTAATGATCAGGTAGCCGTCTTTGACTTCTCCCTTCACATCTTCTTTTTTGAATCCCGGCAGGTCAATGGATACGTCAAATCCGTCTTTGTTTTCTACTACATCGGTTTTCATCAGGGCGTTCTGTGCACTCTGTGTATAAGTTCTCTCCGGAACTCCAAAGAAATCATCCATAAAATTCTCACCAAAAATACTAGGCATTAACATAAGTCATTTCTCCCTTCTATTTGTTCCGCCCGGTGGCGGAGTGATTGCTTAATTGATTATTCGTGTAGAACATCCGGTAGTTGAACTTCTTTATTTCTCTTCCTTTGTTCTATTTGTACTATAACACCTGTATTAGCACTCGTCAAGGGGGAGTGCTAATTTTTTTGTGAAAATTTTGTGTCCTTTCTTCTTGTTCTTTTGTTCCTGAAGTTTACAGTTTCAGAAGGTCTGTGCCGTCTTTTTTCAGGCGGTAACCGGCAAAGTCCTGACTGCCTTTGTACATGCGGCTGCTGCCGTTGGTGGTCTCTGGGGCGATGCCCGGAGCTGTCAGGATGTCGGTGGCAGCGGAGAGGCAGATTGGAGCCGGATCACCTTCCGGGGTATTCTGATAGTTTACATATGTATTACTCTGATAATATGCCTTGGGGCTGTTGTAGGTCCAGGACTCTTCTTTGGGGGCGTTTCCGGCGTAGATGATAATGTTGTCGGTGACTTCGATTCCGCCGCCTTCGATCATTGTATCGCCCCAGATCCGATGACGGATAAAGTCCACGCCTTCTTTTATATAGAAGATGTTGCCATAGATTTTCGCGTCCACGTTTCGTACCGGGGTCAGGATGCCTGTTCCGTCATTCTGACTGATGTTGTAGCGGAAGATGTTGTTGACGCTCTCGCCCTCACAAAACATCACACAGCCACCGCCATTGTTGCAGCTATAGTTGTACTGGTAGATCGTTCCGTCACCGGAGTCGGCATCCCACGCCTGACCATCCTGATTATAGACAGTGTTGTAGACTTCGTTGTACTGGAACAACGCTGTTTTGCATTTCCATGGCCAGATGGCGGCTGCGGTCATACCGCCACGGTTTCCTTCTTCGTTGTACAGATCCGGGTGGATGTCCACAGCGATATTTTCAGACACATTGTACTGGATCAGCGGTTCAAAGCAGTACATCGGTGTGATGCCGTCTCCGCCGATATCTTTGACAAAGTTGTGTTCAATCACAACATTGGTGGAGCCGTAGGTTTTCACCACTTCATCGGGCAGTTCCAGTGTGGTAAATTTGTCATGCTGGTACGTGTAGCCTGCGGCGATTCCCCATCTGCGGCAGTTCTCAACTTTACAGTGGTGGATATGGATACCGTCATAACGGGCGATTCCGGTCTTTTCTTCGTCATCCGGACGGGAGACTGACATGTAGATACCGCCATTGTTCAGATGTTTGTCGTAGATATTTCCCTCTACATCATGGATATACAGATGATCGAGTTCGATCTCATGGAGCGTCCCGTGATTCTTCGCAATCACGGATACACCGGTGCGGTTCATACGGTCTGCCTGGTTCAGGCGCTCATTTTTGACGCATGGGTTGTTTGTAATTTCCAGATTCCGGATGGAAATGTATTCTGCATCGTATAAAAGAACCGCTGAGGACAGATAGCCTTTCCAGGTATGTACTACATTGTCCAGATGTCCGCCATAGTTCTGATACCAGATCCCGTTTCCGTCCGTCTCGATGCGCGGCAGCGCACCTTCTCCGTACGCATCTACCACAACCGGTGCCTCCTTTGTACCCCCTCTGTACAGATGCAGATACTCTCCGACAAATACTGATCCTCTCTCCAGAAGAATCTGATCTCCCGGCTGGATCTCCATCTGGTTTACCTTTTTCAGACTGCGAAATGCTTTCTCCGGTGCATACCCGCTGTTTGCATCATCTCCGTTTACACTGCTCACATAAATTGCTCTTCCCATGCAAAAACCTCCCTGTAATTTCTATAATTATAAAATTTATCCTCTGCTATTTTTCTTCTGCAGATAACAGAAAAGTGCCGGATTCTTACATCTGACACTCTTTTCCCTGTTGTAAATACACCTCTTAAGATACTCTGTTCTATCCGATCAGAATCGCATACTGCTTTTTCCAGCATTCTCCCGGCTTCGCCCGGTTGATTCCCGGCTTTTTTGAAATATCTTCACAAAACCCTTCATCATCACATCTTCCCGCCCAGGGTTCCAGACAGACATACGGTCCTTTCGGAAGGGACCAGATTCCAAAACTGCAAAATTCATCGATACAACGGACTCCCGCATAAAGCTGCCCGGTGGCTTTTCTTCTGAGCCATACTTCCCGGATCTGTGCATCGTCAACTACCAGCGTGTCCACATCAAACAGCTGGTCACTTAACACCAGCGTATGATCTGTCAGTTTCACCCGGTATTTCTGATCCGGTTTTCCGGTACCGTTGACCAGATCGACTGCTGTAGCGGTAAACTCTGTATTTTCCGGAAAATATAGTTCGTAGTCTTCTTTCTGTTCTCCTTCTTTTTCAAAACGGAAGCCCGGATGTCCGCCAATCGTAAAACTCATGACTTCCCCGGATCGGTTTTCCACTTCCCAGCTGACGAGAACCTCTTTTTCTCTCAGTTCATAGGTGATCCATAATACAAAATCAAATGGATAGTACTTTCTTGTCTCTTCGTCAGACATTAACCGGTAGCGAAGTTTTTCAGTACTTTCTTCCACACAGGTGAATTCTTTTTCTCTGGCAAATCCATGCTGGCGGGTCTGATATTCCTTTCCGTTGATCTTCATTTTTTTCTGCCAGGTACTTCCCACATTCGGAAAAAGAATCGGAGACCGGTAGCTCCAGAAAGCCGGATCCCCATTCCAGAGAATCTCCGCACCGGTGTCCTTTCTCATAATCCGCATCAATTCTGCTCCGCGGTCACTGACTTCTACATAGAGGAAAGGATTTTCTATCTTTCTGTTCATCGTTTGTTAGCCCTCTTACACGTTCTGTTTTCTTATTACTATACCCTGTTTTTTTCCAGTAATCCAGTATGGCCTTTTATATTTTTGCAAAAAAAAGCAAACAGAAAGTAGATTCTTTTTCTGTTTGCTTTTTTTCTCACTTTTTATGCATATTTTTTGATTAATCGTAACTATTAGTTATATTTAATCGATTTTCAGGATCAGTTCCAGTACACGTCTTGCACAGTGTTCCAGATCAGCACGGGTAAGTTCACCAAGTTCTATAGCCTTCTTCACACGTTCCGGATAACCGGTTGCCATCTTGACATCATTGCCGGCTTTGATCTCTTTGTAATGCTCACCACGGGTCCACCAGTCTGTGGTAACCATGCCCCGGAATCCCCATTCTCCGCGAAGGATGTCTTCCAGAAGTTCTTTATTTTCGGAAGCTCTGTGACCGTTGATCACGTTGTAGGAGCTCATGATCGTCCACGGATCGGATTCTTTTACGATAATTTCAAACTGTTTCAGATAAATCTCACGAAGGGCACGTTCGGATACACGGGAATCGCTGTGCTTTCTGTTTGTCTCTTTGTTATTGGCGGCAAAATGTTTTACGGAAGCGCCGATATGCTGAGACTGGATACCACGTACCATACCTGCTGCCATCTTACCTGCAAGCAGCGGATCTTCGGAATAATACTCGAAGTTTCTTCCGCACAAAGGATTTCTGTGAATGTTGACAGCGGGTGTCAGCCATACGGCGATATTATTTTCTTTCACTTCTTCTGCTCCGGCTGCACCTACCTTTTCTACCAGATTCGGGTTCCAGGTGTAGGCAAGAAGAGTTGCACATGGCCATGCAGTTGTACACACGCCACATTCCGGTGCGATACGAAGACCTGCAGGTCCGTCGGCTGTCATAATGTTCGGTACACCGTAATCCGGCAGGTTACCGAAACCAAAGGTATTGGCCACACCGGTATTTGGCTGTCCGCCAAGCAGTTCGATCAGATCATCATCGGAAAGCTGACTCATGAACTCGTCCAGGGTGATCTTTCCTTCTGCTACCTCTATAAATGGTTTTGCACCTTTTTTCACTACATAGAGTGCCAGACGATGCTCGCGGAAACGTACTTCCGGCAGGATGCCTTCATCGGTTCCCGGAACCATTTTTTCAAATGCACAGGCATTGGGATCATTTCCTTCAGTCTGAGGCAGTTCCTCGTAGGTTCCGTCGGAAAGCATTCTCTTAGACAGACCTGACGGTGTCAGCTTTGCTTCCAGCTGTTTTACCACGGTATCTTCTGCTACCAGATATTCATAAGCTGTTTTTTCGTTATTTCTTACGGAGGTTCCAATATAAAAAACATATGCGCCTTTTTCCAGAACATAAGCAGATTTTGCTACTTTTCCAAGATCATCGTAGGATGCCATTGCTTCTTTTGTGACGGTCAGTACCATCGTATGACTCTCTCCTGGCTGCAGAAGGCGGGTTTTCTTAAATGCACCCAATTCTTTCGCCGGTTTCTTTAACAGTCCCTGTGGTGCACTGTAATACAGCTGTACGACCTCTTTACCGGCCATATCTCCGGTATTGGTTACTTTCACCTGTACGTTGATAGAGTCTGCCTCTTCCCATGCTTTCTGTGTCTCCACCTCGAAGGTTGTGTAGGACAGACCGTAACCGAACGGATAAACCACTTTTTCAGCTGCGCCCGGAATCGTCTCAAAATAACGGTAACCAACGTAAATATCTTCGGTGTAATCCACATATTCTACAGACTCATGGAAGTTTTCCGTGGACGGATAATCTTCCAGTCTTGCAGCAAAGGTATCTGCCAGTTTACCGGATGGGTTGACCTGACCACACAACACCTGAGCCATTGCGGTTCCGCCTTCCATACCACCCTGACCACCGTATAAAGCAGCACCGATCTTATCATCTCTCTTGATCCAGGACAGATCGATCACTCCACCGATATTTAATACAACTACAATTTTATCATATACTTCTTCTACCTGCGCCAGCAGTTTTTTCTCACCTGCAGTCAGATAAAAATCTCCATCCAGATACACTTCCGCAGACAGTTTCGGCATACTGGTCTCGTCCGGCCACGGGTTAAATTCTCCATTGTATTCCACACTGGAACGATCCCATCCTTCTCCGGAAAAACGACTCAGTACAACAAGCGCAATATCACCGAATGCTCTTGCTCCGTCCAGAAGTTCCTGTGGCAGTTCCGGTTCTTCGGTCATACCCGGTGCTCTTCCGATTGCATACTGTTCTTCTACATTTTTCTTATAGAATTCTGCTACCGGTTCGTATACCTGTACCTTATCTTCCAGGGTTTTGAAACCGTCGTACAGATTATGTACATAAGATACGGTTACATCACCGCTTCCGCCGCCACCTTTGACATAGTCAAAACTTCCGCGTCCGAACAGTGTGATCCTGGAACCGTTCTTTAACGGCAGGATATTGTTCTCATTTTTCAAAAGCACCATACCCTCTGTTGCTGCCTCCAGGGATAATGCAATATGTTCTTTGCTTGCTGTTACATATCTGCCTGCTTCCAGGGGAAGATTTGGCTGATACATGACTCTTGTCCATTTTTTCATCTCAAACCTCTTTTCCGGCCATCCCGCCGCACTCTCCGGCGGACCGCCATGCCTGTTATTTTCGTTACTGTTCACTCTGTGACCAGTAACTATTTTCCTGCGGCGCAATCGCCGCCCACTACTTTTATTTTACTCAAAAAACAAGAGATTTTCCAGATAGGATTTCGGCTGATTTATAGGTCAATTCCGACTTTTTATTTTAAAAGTGCCAGGCACTCTTACAAAGTTCTTGCGAAGAAATGCCTGACACCTGTATACTTTTTGCTTTTTACGAGTCTTTCAACTCTTATGGATGAATCTTAATCACACCTTTTACAATGTCTGCCTTATTATGCACACTCTCATCCATCGCCCGCTGTACATCATCCAGATCGTAAATATTAGTAACGATTCCTTTTACGTTTACTTTTCCGGAAGCTACCGCATCGATTGCGATCGGATAGATATGGCGGTAACGGAAAACCGTTTTGAAAGTCAGTTCCTTGTCGAGAACCAGACTCATCGGCAGGGTCATCTCACCGCTCTTGCTGTAGCCGACCAGAACGATCGTGGAACCCTTCTTCGCCATATGGATCGCCTGTCTGGTGGTGATCTCTGTACCGGCGGTCTCGATGATCAGGTCCATACCGACCCCGCCGGTCAGTTCCTGTGCTTTGGCGATCACATCCTCTTTTGCGCCGTTGATCACTCCGGTTGCTCCCAGTTCCAGGGCTTTTTCCAGACGTTTTTCCATGATATCTACCACATAAACCTCAGATACTCCACGGGCTTTCAGTGCCATCATGGAAACCAGACCGATACATCCGGCACCCATCACCACTGCTTTCTGTCCCAGATGAGCATCTCCCTGGATCGCTGCATGGAAACCGACAGCCAGAGGTTCGATCAGCGCACCCTCCAGTGTGCTTACATTCTCCGGGAGTTTGAAACAGAGATCTGCCTCATGAGCAACATACTCCTGAAATACACCATCTACCGGTGGAGTTGCGAAAAATACGACATCCGGACAGAGGTTGTATTTGCCCTGTTTGCAGAATTCGCAGTGTCCGCAAGTTTTTCCCGGCTCCAGAGCTACTTTATCACCGACTTTCAGGTGTTTGACATCTTTTCCCACTTCCACAACAACGCCACCCGGCTCATGACCGAGAACAAACGGCGGTTCTACCACATAATCGCCGATGGCTCCGCTCTCGTAATAATGCAGATCCGATCCACAGATTCCTACATAATCCAGCTTTACCAGAACTTCATCATCCTTCGGCGTCGGAATGTCACGCTCCGTAAATCCCATCTTGCCGATACCGTTCATCACTGCTACTTTCATCTTACCTTCCATGTGAAATGCCCTCCATATATGAGTTTTCGAAACTTAATAAAATAGTTTTATTATCTTTCTCAAAGATAACTCTTTTACAGGAAAATGTCAATGATACAGTTGCAAAAAATATGAATTTTCTCTGTTTCCAGTAGGTGCTCTTTGTTTTGGCTTGCTACAATAGAATTATATCTTTTTATCCAAAATATGCTTACACCTATGGGAGATCATATCATATGGAAACTTCGATTCGAAAGCTCAGGAAGAAACGCTGGTTTTTCCTGGAAAAGTCGGACTCGGTATCTCAAAAGATCATCTGAAAAACGGTGCTTATCAGGTCTACGACACTGTTCTTTCCGCTCCTCGAACCGTAGGAACGCTGTCAGGGCATCACCGAAGACCGCCCCGGATCTTCCGCGAATCGCTTCGCTTCTTATCCGGGGCGGGGTTCTTTTTATACTCCAGGAGTGTTGAGTATCAGATTATTTTTTCTTTTTTCCAAACAGGGCTGTCAGCATGCCGAGCAGAGAGAGTCCTCCTGCGGCTGCGGTGGATGCCAGTGGTGTGGCATCGGCTGTTTTCACCGTTTTGGCTGTCTGCGCTGTTGTGGTTGTTTTGGATGCAGGTGTTGTGGTACCTGTCGTTGTGTTGTTCTTTTTGGTTGTGTTGGTGTTGGTTGGAGTCGTGGTCGGTGTCGGGGTTGGGGTTGGGGTCTCCGGTTTCTTCGTATCATCACCTTTTCCCGGATCCGGTTTCTCCGGATCTTTCGGGGTTTCAGTCTTCTCGAAGATTGCATATACTTCCAGATCGTCACTTACCAGCGTATCTGCAGTCACCGTTTCTCCGGTTCCGTCCGCTTTGGTATTCCAGCCTTTGAATGTGTAGCCTTCTTTTGTCGGATCTGCTGGAAGGTTACTTCCGATTGCTTCTCCTTTGATGACTTTTACTTCACTCTTCACACCGTCTACGTCGATCACAACTTTGACTTCTTCAATCGGTGCTGGATTCTGTTCGAATACGGCGTATACTTCCATCTCATCCGTTACTACAGTTTCCGCGGTCACAGCTTCTCCCGTTCCATCGGCTTTTGTATTCCAGCCTTTGAAGGTGTAGCCGTCTTTCGTCGGATCTGCCGGAAGGTTACTTCCGATCGCTTCTCCTTTAATGACTTTCACTTCCGTCTTCACACCGTCTACGTCAAAAACAACTTTGACTTCTTCAATTGGTGCTGGGTTCTGTTCGAATACGGCGTATACTTCCATTTCATCTGCCACTACGGTTTCCGCAGTCACGGCTTCTCCGGTTCCGTCCGCTTTGGTATTCCAGCCTTTGAAGGTATATCCTTCTTTCTCTGGGGCTGCTGGAAGTTTACTTCCAATTGCTTCTCCCTTGACTACTTTCACTTCGCTCTTCACACCGTCTACATCGAAGATTACTCTCACTTCTTCAATCGGTGCTGGATTCTGCTCAAATACTGCATATACTTCCATCTCGTCCGTCGCTACAGTTTCCGCGGTCACAGCTTCTCCAGTTCCATCCGCTTTGGTATTCCAACCCTTAAAGGTATATCCTTCTTTCTCTGGATTCACCGGAAGGTTACTTCCAATTGCCTCTCCTTTCACTACCTTCACTTCGCTCTTCTGTCCATCCACATCGAATACTACTCGTACTTCCACTACCGGTGGAATGTCTTCCTCGAAGATCGGGTAAAGATCCATATTTTCAGTAATCACCGTATCCGCAGTCACAGTTTCTCCGGTTCCATCGGCGCTGGTGTTCCAGCCTTTGAAGAGATATCCTTCTTTTGTCGGTGCTGCAGGCAGGTTTTCTCTGATCGCCTGACCTTTCTCTACTTCCAGTTTTGTTGTGGTTCCATCTTCCTGATGTATCTGGATCGTGCATGCTGCTGCAAATACCGGGTACACGGTGATATCATCGGTCGGTACGCTTCCCTCTCCGAAAGCTTCTCCCGTTCCGTTTCTCTTTGTATTCCAGCCTTTGAAAATATTTCCTGCTTTCGTCGCAGATGCCACCTTTTCTGCGGTGATCCCCTCTCCGGCTTTCACATATGCCACTTTCACGCCGGTGACATACTCGCTGTAATATTCTACTGCATAACTGCCCTCTTCTCTCAGGTACAGATTGTTCCACATCGTCTCTCTTTTGCTGATCAGTCCCGCAGAGCTGTTTTCTGCATTGATCTGTGCCAGATATGCATCGAGAGCACCTACCGGTACAGTCACAGTAGAGATTTTGTTCTGAGAAATCCCGGAAAATGCTCCTTTTGTCACTTTCGGCGGTGTCATGCCTTTCATCACCAGTCGGGTTCCCACTTTATTTCCCTGGCTTGCCGTACCAAATTTGATATTTTTAATCGTCTGGATGGTTGCCGGTAAGGTCAGTTTTGTCAGGCTGTTTGTATTTTCAAAGCTGCTTGTTTCCAGTGTTTTTACGGATTCCAGTGTGATACTGGTCATTCTGGTACAGTTAAAAAATGCACTCGAACCGATGGTTTCTGCCTTTGGCAGTGAGATGCTCTCCAGCCATCCAAATCCCTTGAACGCATTCGCGCCCACATTCACAACATCCGGCATGCTGATCGTTTCTACCGAGTCCGAAACGATTCCGCCCTTCTGAATCTCCGTCACACCTTCCAGGTGCACTTCTCTCAGTTCTCCCTTGCTGCTTCCTGCTGCCTTCGGTGCAAAGTTCAGTACCGCACTGTTTGGTCCCAGTACCGTTGTCGGATTGCCGTCTTTTCCGTGCAGGATCAGGTCTTCACCCAGATGCATCGTGAATTTTTTCAGGTTCGTTATCTGTGCAAGATATGCCAGATCGTTCTGTGTGATCTCCCCGGATACCAGTTCGATGCTCGTCACATCGGCTACTGCTACCTTACTGTCTTTGATCGCGTCTTCCAGGCTTGAACCGTCCACGCTGATGCCATTTACCAGAACTTTAATAACATCCGGCAGATTTTCTTCGTAAACCGGATAAATATCCATATTTTCTGTAATGATCGTATCCGCAGTCACCGTCGTTCCGGTTCCGTCGGCGCTGGTGTTCCAGCCTTTGAAGAGATATCCCTCTTTTGTCGGTGCTGCAGGCAGGTTTTCTCCGATCGCCTGACCTTTCTCTACTTCCAGTTTTGTTGTGGTTCCATCTTCCTGATGTATCTGGATCGTGCATGCTGCTGCAAATACCGGGTACACGGTGATATCATCGGTCGGTACGCTTCCCTCTCCGAAAGCTTCTCCCGTTCCGTTTCTCTTTGTATTCCAGCCTTTGAAAATATTTCCTGCTTTCGTCGCAGATGCCACCTTTTCTGCGGTGATCCCCTCTCCGGCTTTCACATATGCCACTTTCACGCCGGTGACATACTCGCTGTAATATTCTACTGCATAACTGCCCTCTTCTCTCAGGTACAGATTGTTCCACATCGTCTCTCTTTTGCTGATCAGTCCCGCAGAGCTGTTTTCTGCATTGATCTGTGCCAGATATGCATCGAGAGCACCTACCGGTACAGTCACAGTAGAGATTTTGTTCTGAGAAATCCCGGAAAATGCTCCTTTTGTCACTTTCGGCGGTGTCATGCCTTTCATCACCAGTCGGGTTCCCACTTTATTTCCCTGGCTTGCCGTACCAAATTTGATATTTTTAATCGTCTGGATGGTTGCCGGTAAGGTCAGTTTTGTCAGGCTGTTTGTATTTTCAAAGCTGCTTGTTTCCAGTGTTTTTACGGATTCCAGTGTGATACTGGTCATTCTGGTACAGTTAAAAAATGCACTCGAACCGATGGTTTCTGCCTTTGGCAGTGAGATGCTCTCCAGCCATCCGAATCCCTTAAACGCATTCATGCCCACGTTCACAACATCCGGCATGCTGATCGTTTCTATCGAGTCCGAAACGATTCCGCCGGTCAGGATCTCGGTCACGCCGCCAAGTTCCACAGATCTGAGCGCACCCTTGCTACTTCCGGATGCTTTTGGTGCAAAATTCAGTACCGCGGTATTTTTTCCGAGCACTGTCGTTGCACTTCCGGTCTTTCCGATCAGTTTCAGTCCGCTTCCCAGCTACATATGAAAATCCTGCAGACTGGTCAGGGTTGTGATATATGCCAGATCTGCCTGTGTGATCGTACCGGATATCAGATCGAGACGGGTCACTGCGGCAGCTTCCGTTCCGCTTGCGGTCACTGCTGCTTCCAGACTTTCTCCGCTCGCTGCGGTTCCGTTGATTTTTACTGTCAGAGTGCTCTCTTTTGGCGTTACGGTTTCGGCTTCCTGTATCTGTGCTTCCTGTATCTGTGCTTCCTGCACCGCTGCTGCCTGCGGCGTCTGTGCCGCTTCTGCCGCCACTGTTGTTTTCTGACTGCTATCCCCTTCGTCCTCTGTCACTGGCTCCGGATTCGGATTCTCCGGTATCAGTTTCTCTACCTGATCCGGACTTTCTGATATCGCATTGTCTGATGTATCTGTTGCTTTTCCGTTCTCTGTTTCCGGATGTTCAGAAGTATCTTCTGCTCCCTGTGTTTCCTCCGCATATACGGGGACCGATACCAACGGTGAGCCAACAGAAGTTGCCGTTACTGCAAGTGCACAGAAAAGTGCCTGCAATCTCTTTGTTCTCTCCTTCATGATTTCCTCCTTATCTTTTTTGTCTGGTTATTGGTTCTACTTGCATCGTATCACACTTCTGTCGGTTTCTATATCTCTATGTTGTCTATTTTTTTTAGTTTTCTTGCTTTATCCTAAATAATTTCTTGTAAATTTATATAACACATTTTATACTTCTTCTATACTTTTTCGCATTTTGCACATAAAAAAGGAGGAACAGGAACGCATGGCATATCATCGCTATATATTTACCGCACCTGAAAAAGAAGCCTTATCCAGCGAACGGCTGGACATCCGGCTTCTCTATATCAGCAAATCCCGCTATGACCGGAACTGGCAGAGTATTCTTCATTCCCATGCTTTCGCCGAACTTTTTTATGTCATTCACGGAACCGGTGTTTTTCAGACAGAAAATGATTCTTTCCCGGTTGTAGAAGACGACCTGGTACTGATCAATCCGAACGTGACACATACGGAGTTCAGCCACGGGGAAAATGCTCTGGAATATATCGTTCTGGGACTGGGCGGAATCTCTTTTCGTTCTGCCAACAATACATTTTTGCCATACACGATCTGCAATCTTCGTTCCAACCGAAAAGAAATGCTTTTTTACACCCAGACCCTGACCCAGGAGCTCCGGGAAAAAAAGGAAAATTATATCAACATCTGTCAGAACCTTCTTGAGATCCTGATCCAGCTGGTCGACCGCAACACCATCGCCACCCCGGATTTCTCCACCACAGACAAACTTTCGCGGGAATGTCATTTTATTGAACAGTATCTCGATGAGCATTTCGCGGAGGAGATCAATCTGGATACCCTGAGTGAGCTGACATATATGAATAAATATTATATGGTTCATGCTTTTACACGCTATAAAGGAGTATCTCCGATCAGTTATCTGATCAACCGGAGGATTGATGAGGCAAAGGAACTTCTGACGCACAGCAATCTGCCGATTGCCAAGATTGCACAGTCCGTCGGATTCTCTTCCCAGTCTTATTTTTCGCAGGTATTTCGGAAAGAGGTGCATACGACACCGGGGGCTTACCGAAAAACCAATGGGGACGGAGAAAAGTGGCTTTGAAAAGCCACTTTTCTCCGTCCCCATTGGTTCCTTCAAAACAAAATATCTTTATTAATCGTCGTATAAAACAACTTCTTGCACTCCGAAAAATCCCTCGTCTGCGCCAGAATCCACATCATCTTCGTTACTGTAGCCTCCAGTGTCATATCGTAGGACTCCAAGATCTCAAAATTCTCTTTGATTGTTTTTCCCACTTTATAGATTCCCATATCACTTCCCTCATGGGTCACCTGTGTGGACATTGTGACCAGTTTTCCGGCAGATGTCCATTTTTCGATCATTGCTGCAAAGTCATGGTTTCCATAGTCCGGCAAGCCCCCTACACCAAATGATTCCAGAATCAGTCCATCATAGGAATCCGCCAGATTTTCCAGCACCAGCGGATCGATGCTCGGGATCAGTTTCAGAAGGAAAATACGGTCGTCCATCTCATGATAGAACTGCAACAGTTTCGTAGACTGTTCCTTATCATCAATGTAAAAGACGATCCTGTCATCGTGGATTACCGCGATATCCGGATAGTTAATGCTCGAAAATGCATTATAGCTTTTCGAAAACTCTTTTTTTGCACGGGTTCCTGCGATGACTTTGCCGCCGAAAACAATGACCGTCCCGTGTGCCCGCGGATGAGAAGCGAAACGAAGGCTGTCCAGAAGATTGGAGCGCGCATCTGTGATCGCAAGATCAATGGGTTTCTGTGCACCGGTCACAACGACCGGTTTCCGGTTGTTCTGGATCAGATAAGAAAGCGCCGCCGCGGTATACGCCATCGTATCTGTCCCGTGACAGATGACAAATCCATCATAATACTCATACTTTTTCTCAATCAGTTCCGCCAGTGCAGCCCAGTGTTTCGCACACACATTCGTACTGTCGAGAGAAAACGGCGCTTCCGTATCGATCGTACAGAATTCTCTCGCAGCAGGAACATACTCCAGAAGCTCATTCGCCGAGATCTGCGGAGAAAGTCCCTGTTCCGTATATTTGGATGCAATGGTTCCACCTGTCGCTATCAGAAGTATTTTTTTCATCCGATACCTCCCAGCGCGATCCCAAGAACCAGCACCAGGATACACACCGGCACATAAACATATTTACAGATCGGGTAAAACCAGGAGGTAAGGTGACTACTTCGTCCTTTGTTTACCTGTTTTTCCACATACTCTTTTCCGCATACCCAAAACAGCATGATACCAGCCAGTCCGGCCCCCAGCGGGCAGATGTAGATAGAAAGCACATCCATCCAGCCGGATACGATACCCTGGATCAGGATGGCAACTATCACGCCGATCACCGCGATCACCGCACATGCCGGTTTTCTCTCCAGATGGAATTTCTCCTGAACCGTTGCGATCGGTGCTTCGTACAGGTTGATCAGGGAGGTCAGCCCCGCGAATAATACAGCAACAAAGAAAATAATCACAATGATCTTTCCTCCCGGCATATTTTTGATCAGGTTTGGCAGGAAGATAAATAAAAGTCCCGGACCGCCCTGGTCAAGCTGCGCGCCAGTGGTTGCCATCGCCGGGATGATGACCAGAGCTGCCAGCATCGCAGCCAGTGTATCAAAGAAAGCCACTCTTCCCGCAGCAGCCGGAATATTTTCTTCATCCGGCAGATACGAGCCATAGATCAGCGTTCCGTTTCCCGCCACCGAGAGGGAGAAAAATGCCTGTCCCAGGGCAAAAATCCACGTTTTCGGATCGCCAAGCGCCTTGCCGTCCACACGGAAAATATAGTGATATCCGTCCACAGCCCCCGGCTGAAATGCCACATAGATGCCAAGTCCCACAAACAGCAGGAAAAATACCGGCATCAGCACTTTATTGACTTTCTCGATTCCGCCACCGACACCGAACATCAGGATCCCCATAGCTGTCAGCAGGATCACAACCTGCCAGCCTGTATTGCCAAACGCAGATGCCATCGAACCGAACACAGCACTGAATTCGTCCACATCAGCCGGTGCCAGTGTCGCCCCGGTGAATGCGCCGACCGTATATTTTAAGATCCATCCCATAACGACCGTATAGCCGATCGCCATCGCCAGCGAGCCGACCACCGGGATCAGCCCCAGTGCTTCTCCCGGTTTTCTTTTTCCTTTTCTCTCACAGGCAATTCCGAACGCATCAATCGGACCGGATCTCGTTGCACGTCCGAATGTCATCTCTCCGATCACCCCGGTAAATCCGATCAGCGCCACAAAGATAAAGTACGGAATCAGAAATGCTCCGCCTCCATATAACGATACTCTGGTGGGAAACATCCAGATATTTCCCATGCCCACCGCCGAACCGATGCACGCCAGGATAAATCCCCACCGGGTATTAAATGATTCTCTTTTTTTCATCACATCTTCTCCATTTGTTTATAGTTTTGTAACTGTTCATTCTTCCACAGAATTATGTTTTTTACATATTATAAATCGTATTTCTCAGCAACCGTGTCATCCGGAAAGTTCCTGAATCTTTTTTCTGTGTCATCATAAGGATCGTCATCTGATCTTGCGGTGCATTGGCAAAATAGCAGCCGAGCCAGCCGTCCCAGCCGTACTCTCCCTTGCTTCCCAGCGTTGTGGATCTGCCCGGGTTCACCAGCACACGCATGAAATTACCATAAGAAAATCCTTCCAGCCATGCCATACCTTCCCGTTCAAAGACTTCCTGCTGCTCTGCGCTCAGCACATGACCGGTCATAAAGCGTACCATCGCCGGACTGAGGATCTGTTTTCCCTTATAACTTCCGCCATTTAACAACATCTGTGCAAAATGAGAATAATCATCAATCGTAGACACCAGGCCTGCACCACCGGATTCGAATGCCGGGCGGCGATCCATCGCATTCCGGATGCCCAGATGATTACCGGTATAGAGTACCGACGGCTTTCCTTCGTTACACTCATACGTTTTCACCAGCCGGCTCTGCTTCTCTTCCGGTACCCAGAAGCCTGTATCCACCATTTCCAGTGGAGTGAAGATCTCTTTTTCCAGAAAATCTCCGAACCGCATACCGGAAACCACTTCCACAAGGGCACCTGCCACATCAGCGGAAGTTCCATAGCACCAGGAGCGCGCCGGCTGAAAGGCAAGCGGGATCTGTCCGAGACGGTTGGCAATCTCCACCGTACCATAAGCTCCTCCTTCTCCCTCATCAAGTCCCTGAATCACCTCGGTAAATAAGGCTTCCGTCTGTTTTCCGGTCAGATGATTGCCGTCATAGACCAGACCGGAGGTCATATTCACCAGATCCTGGATCGTGACATCCCGCCATGGCTTTTCCACATGTCCGTCTGCTGCAGCCACCATTTGTCCACAAAATCCAGGAAGATATCTACATACCGGATCTGCCAGATCGATCAGTCCCCGCTCCACCAGAATCATCACTGCAGTTGCGGTGATCGGTTTGGACATAGAATAGAGACGGTAAATACTGTCTCTCGACACCGGCTTTTTTGCCTCGATATCCGCATAACCGCTTTCCAGATACACGGTTTCCTTCCCTTCTTTTCTGACCATCAGAATCGCGCCCGGGATCTCTCCCCTTGCCACTGCATCATCAAGGATCCATTGCAATCGATTGATTTTTTCCTGTTCCATATTATGTAACCCTCCATATTATCTTCTCGCAGACTCTACGCTCTATTGTATACCAAAAAAGCCGTTATGCCTACGGTTTTTCGTACAACATAACGGTTTTTTGTATTTTTCTCTATATTTTTTATTTATTTTTGGTAATTCCCTGGCCAATCAGATAGCATACAGCTGCTACCACCATACCATTAATGGAAGCAATTCCCAATTTTACAACATTTGCCACAACAGCTCCCAGGATCACACCGCCTACAGCGAACCAGTTGACCACTGCAGGTTTCGCGGTCGGATCTTCATACTCTTTCTTATTCATAAAGTATGAAAGTACCAGGATGATACCTACCGGCGGCAGCGTACAGTTCAGGATGTTCAGCCATTTTGTGAAGTTATAATACAGCCATACAGAAAGCACAGTTCCGATGATACCGGATACCAGAACCATCGGTTTTTTCTTCTGATGAAAGATATTTGCCAGACCAAGACCGGCAGTATACAGGGCATTGTCGTTGGTTGTCCAGATGTTCAGACCAAGTACCAGAACTGCCATGTAGAACAGATTCAGACGGATCATAACCTCGAAGATATCATTTCCGCCTACGAAAATATAGGCGATTGCTCCGAAGAAGAACATCAGGGAGTTTCCGATAAAGAATGCCACGACCGTTGCGATCGTTCCTGTCTTCGCATCTTTGGCAAATCGGGTAAAGTTCGGGGTTGCAGTTCCACCGGATACGAAAGATCCCACAACCAGACCGGCACCGCCAACGACGGTGAGCGAACCGCTGGATACGGCGAACTGATCCACGATCGTTCCGTTGCCCTGACGGATCGCCATGACCATAGCCACTGTACCGAGTACTGCTACCAGCGGCACTGCAATATAGCTGATCACCGTCAGAGAATCTATACCAAAGTAAGCGGAAGCTGTCATACACACACCGGCTCCGATAACAAGTGCCCACATGGCAGTTTTACTGTCACCGAATAATTCTCCTGCTACCGGAATCGCAAACATGGCGATACCAACACCGAACCAGCCGATCTGTGTAAAACTGATCATTGCAGAGGAAAGATAGGAACCTTTCTCTCCGAAGGCTTTCTGCGCCAGCAGATCCATGCTCATACCTGTCTTCGCTCCGACATAACCAAGAAGTCCGGTGTACAGACCAAGGATTGCTCCACCGAACAGCAGAGATTTTAAGAATCCCCAGAAATCCAGTCCTGCTGCCAGCTGCTGACCTGCCCACATACTCGCGGAGAAGAAGGTAAATCCCAGCATGATCATAAACATGGTCACAAAGCCCTTCTTTCCTTCCTCCGGTACGACGCGATCCGCATAATCAATATCTACTTTCTGTTCTGTCTCTTTTTTCATTTGTTTTCTCCTGTCTCAGTTTGTTTCCATAACCTTATTTGTCTTTCGGCTGATTCCATTACAGAATATATTTACGCAGTGCACCGGTAAATTCATCGATCCGCTGCTGCGCCAGTTCTTCTAATGTAATGTTCTTCATGCTCTCCACATATCCCTGTTCCTGACGATACAGCCATTTTGTATCTGCCGGACGGATCTTTTCATAATGGTTTGCATGGAGCCAGTCTTCGTAACTGATTGGAAGTTCATAACCGAGTTTTTCTTCCAGTAAAGTTCCAAAATCAATCTGACCGGCGCGCTCTTTGATCCCGTTCCAGAACTCCAGCACTTCTTCTACATGCTCATGGATCTCGTAACGTCTCGCACCGCCATCATAGATAATACACTTTTCAAACAGAGGACTGCACATGGAAAGTGTCTCCCGACGAAATTCCGGAGCCACGATACCGCCTTTCCAGTAGAAGTCGACATTCGGAAGGTTGATGCCTGACACACCTTTATCCGAGTACATTCCAAAGATTCCTTCATAATATACCGTGATAAATCCTTCAAATTCCGGCCAGAACTCCCGAATATCCCGGGTCAGATCCTCCAGGATCTCGATTCCCTTCGTTCCACCGATCGTAAAGATGATAATATTCCGAAGCTTTGCCCCGTGATTCCGATAAAAATCAGTCACATACCGCAGACAGTGGATCAACGTCTCCCCACTCGCAATAATATCCCCGATCATCAATGTGCTGTCCGGAACCATCGTCAGCTTGCTGTACTTGATCTCCAGCCCTGCGATCTCTTCCTCCTGAAATACACGCTCACTGGATAAGAAACTGATATCATGCACACGGATATGCTCCCGGTAGCAGCTCTCCTCCAGCGGATAATTCAGCGCACCGCGAAGGATCGATAAAATATTTGCCGTCGTCACCTTCTTCTGTTCTTTCAGATAATACAACATCTGAGAAGTAGAAGGAATCAGGCAGTTATAAACCTCATACCCAACAATCTCCGGTGTATTCAGAAGCTTCCGCGTCTCCGCCTCCGAAACCACATAATACTCATTCAGATAATCCCCGCCATCCAGCCGATAGCAGGCAACACCCTGCTCGTCAAACTCCGGCATCAGTGTCACGTTTTCCCAATCTTTCTTCATATACTTATCCTCTTTTTCATAACCGCCATCCCACAGTCAACCCACGATCCGCCGGTTACTTCTTTTCTATTTTCCATTTCTCACCCACCAACTTTTTCAACCAGATGGGCGTACTTCTTGAATATATTACAGATATTCCTTCCCCCCGTCAAGACCTATTTCAAAACAAGCAAAAAATCCCACCGTTTCCGTCGATTCCTGCTGCTTTTCCTCATCCACATGGTGAAATGTCTCCTGATTTTCTGCTGAAAATGCATCGGTTTTTCTTTGTTTTCTTTCGAAAATGTGTTAGAGTCATACCATACGCGAATACATCCCGAATCTTTCTATTTCTGTATCCGCATCTTTTGTGTACAATGGGGGATTTTATTTTGGAAACTGTAGAAAAAGAACATAACCGTATGGCGTTAAATGTGGCGGCACTTGCCGGGGATATCCTGCTGGCGAGCGGAGCGGAGATTTTCCGTGTGGAGGAAACCATCGACCGGATCGCCCATGCCTACGGCATCGAATCGTGTGATCCGTTTGTCCTAAGCAGTGGTTTTTTTCTCACGGCTGACAGCAACTCGGATCAAAACTTTGCCTGGGTACGCCACATCCCGTTGAGTGCTACCCGGCTTGACCGTGTCACTGCGGTCAACCAGCTCTCCCGTGAGATTGAACACGGATTCTATACACCGGAGGAAGCCTATCAGAAGCTTCAGGATATCCAGCAGATGCCTGCCAAGCGGAATCTCTACCAGATCCTTGCTTCCGGCGTGGGCAGTGGATGTTTCTGTTATCTCTTCGGCGGCGATCCGGTGGACTGTATCGTGGCTTTTATCGCGGGGCTTCTGTTGTATGTCTATCTGCTGTGCGTGGTGAAAGGACAGCTTTCCAAAATCGCAACGAATATATCCGGTGGCATGTTTGTGACTTTCATCGCTGTGCTGATCTATCAGCTGGGACTGGGACATCATCTGAGTGAGATTATCATCGGTTCCATCATCCCGCTGGTTCCCGGTGTGGCGTTTACGAATGGCATCCGCGATATCGCCGACCAGGACTATATTGCCGGTGCGGTCCGCATGCTGGACGCACTGCTTGTCACGTTCAGTATCGCAATGGGCGTCGGTCTTGTAATGATCGGGTATCACCATTTTGTGGGCGGTGCGATTCTGCCGTGATTCATGGGGTTCTATGAATGCATGGGTTTCTTTCGTCCCGGCGGATTTTATAAAACGAGATAACATACGCTTTGCGAAGCTTACTTATTGCTTGCGTAAATCAAATATATTTATCTATCTCTCAGGAGGTTATCTTTATGTCCGTACATCTGATTTTCGAATTTCTTACCGCTTTTGTCGGTACGATCGCTTTCGCCCTGCTCTTCAGGTACCAAAGGAATATTATGTAAACTGTGGTCTGGCCGGTGGCTGTGGCTGGATCTGCTACAAGTTACTGCTAGCTGGCTGCGGGCTCTTCGGTTCCACCTTTTTTGCCACGGTTCTTGTCGTTTTTCTCTCCAGGCTCAGTGCGGTCCGGCGCCACTGTCCGGTGACGATCTTTCTCGTTGCAGGCATCTTCCCGCTGGTTCCGGGAGCAGGGATCTACTGGACTGCCTATTATGTCGTGACAGATCAGCTGGCCAAAGCTTCCGACCGTGGATTCCAGACTTTGAAGATCGCGGTGGCGATCGTGCTTGGCATCCCGTTTGTCTTTGAATTTCCACAAAAGTGGTTTCGCTGGGCGGAGCGCGGTACGGCTGCCGGTAACTGATCCGCACACAGGACTTTTTCAACTGCAATCTCCCACGACCGACACAGAATCCAGATACATCCAGCAGTGTTCTACGCATCTTATGTAAGCAAATTGATTCACCAGATCAATTTTTAATATGCAATGCATCAAAAAAACATGCATACAGGATTTTTTCGCTTCTGTATGCATGCTTTTTCTTTGTGGTGATATAATTTTACAATTTTATTTTCGCATTATGGCTTTTCTGACATTTCTACGGATACGCTTCGGTATTTCTTCTCTGTCCCCGCAGATTCTTACGCTTCCACAACTACCTTGCAACCCGAAAGGCTCCTCACCGTATAATTTCCATTTCCGCCTTCCACATGCAGGTGAATCTCATCTCCCACACGTTTCGCAGTCACCGTCATCACCGTCTCTCCTTTCAGATCCGGTATCTCAGTTTTCGCTTCGGCTCCCTCATCAAACGCGGATACCAGAAGGCTAACACCATCCGCATAATCATAATCCGGTTTCTGGTCATTATTGCCCAAAGCAAGCACTGTATTTGGACGGATCATCAGTGGCAGACTGTGATAATCATGCGTCTCTTTCTGCCATTTTCCTCCACTCACCTCTGCTCCGGTGATCAGATTATACCAGGTTCCCTCCGGCAGATAATACTGCACTTCACCGTTCTCTTTAAAGATCGGAGCCACCAGCAGAGAATCGCCGAACATATACTGCCGATCCAGGGTATCACATGCACGATCCTCCGGGAAATCCAGGAACATCGGGCGCAGCACCGGACGGCCTTCTTTGTGTGAACGCACAGCCTGCCCGTACAGGTATGGCATCAGACGACATTTCAGATTGACAAATTCCCGCAGAATATCACATGCCTCTTCATCAAACATCCACGGCACACGGTAAGAAGACGAACCGTGCAGCCGGCTGTGAGAACTTAACAGGCCAAACTGGCACCAGCGTTTGTAGATGTCCGCCGGTGCGGTACTCTCGAATCCACTGATATCATGACTCCAGAAACCAAATCCACCCAGAGACAGAGAAAGTCCTCCACGAAGAGTCTCTGCCATGGAAACATAGCTTGCAGAACAGTCACCGCCCCAGTGTGCCGGGAACTGCTGACCACCGACGGTGGCAGAACGCGCGAACAGTACAGCTTCGCCGGTTCCTCTCTCACGCTCCAGTAATTCGAAAACTGCCTGATTATACAGATAAGTATAGTAATTATGCATTTTCACCGGATCGGAATGGTCAAAATACTCGATTTCTTTCACCGGGATTCTCTCACCAAAATCAGTTTTAAAGCAATCCACGCCCATATCCAGCAGCGTCTTTAACTTTCCCTGATACCATGCCACAGCATCCGGATTCGTAAAATCAACCAGTGCCATACCAGGCTGCCACAGATCCGTCTGCCATACGCTTCCGTCTGTTTTCTTAACCAGATAGCCATGATCCTTTCCCTCTTTGAACAGACAGGATTTCTGTCCGATATACGGATTGATCCATACACAGATGTGAAGCCCGCGATCATGATACCGTTTCAGCATGCCTTTCGGATCCGGGAATGTCGCGGGATCCCATTCAAAGTTACACCACTCATAGGCATCCATCCAGTAGCAGTCAAAATGGAACACATGCAGCGGAATCTCCCGGTCTGCCATGCCCTGAATAAAACCGGAAGTGGTCGCCTCATCATAATTCGTAGTAAAAGAAGTCGTCAACCACAATCCGAACGACCATGCCGGCGGCAGTGCCGGTTTTCCGGTCAGTTCTGTGTATTTTTCTACGGTTCTCATCGGCGTTTTTCCACTGATCACATAATAATCCAGACGTTCCCCCTCCACGGAAAACTGGACCCGTTCTACCTTCTCACTGGCGATCTCATACGCCACATCGCCCTCGTTGTCCACCAGGATACCGTAGCCTTTATTTGTCACATAGAACGGGATATTTTTATAGGCAATCTCACTGGCAGTTCCGCCATCCTCGTTCCACATCTCCACTACCTGTCCGTTTTTTACGAACGGCGTGAAACGTTCCCCGAGTCCGTAGACATATTCATCCACATCGAGGAACATCTGCTCCAGCATATAGTTTTTCCCGGTTTTTGTGTTCTGCATATAGGCAAGATTCCGGAAACTCGACTCTGTGAGGAAAGTATCTCCCTCATAAAATGCCATCTTGTATCCATTCGGTGCTTTATCGATCACCGCTTTCAGAGAGCCCGTCTGATAGATCAGCTGCTCCTCATTCTCCTCGATCCGCACATGCGCATCGCCGGTATAAATCTTTGCAAAAGGTCCGTTATATACGGCTCCGTCATGATGCACCGCAGACACTTTGATCACACCGTCCATCGGACTGGACAGTGTCACCGTCAGAAGCGGGATATTCAGACAGCTTCCCCGATCCACAATATGGGAACACGGCAGATACATCGTCAGTTCCTGCCCGTATACCCGGTGACTTCCGTACTCTACTGCATAGGCAGCTTTCATCTCATCACGAAGCAGCCAGTAACCATTGGTAAATTTCATAATTTCCTGTCTCCTTTACATTATGTTTGTAGCCCTCAGAAATCTTCTCATTTTTTTCAAACGATTCTTCTTTTATTATAGAAATTTCCCACATAAAACACAAGATTCTCACTCACTTTTCTTTGATTTTTCGTAACTGTTCAGTACCTTCACAGTGGACAGTGGCTACTGAATAGTTACGATTTTTCATAATATTTAGATTTTACTTTCCTTGCCAAATCCCGGTATCTGTGTATAATAAACCTCAGAATATAATCATTCGGCATATTCGCAGTTACGAGAGCAAAAAACCTCGCAGAACTCTATCTACTAAATGGTTATACAAAGACACATAAAGGAGAGACTCTAATGGAAAATATTAAAATCGGATATATCGGCCTTGGATGCCGCGGAAAAGATCTGCTGGAAAATATTGTTCTGGCTCAGAAAGAACAGGTTGTCGCTGTCTGCGATGTTTATGAAGATCGCGCCCGGGAAGGAGCGAAAGTAGTGGAAGCTGCCGGACAGCCGACGCCTTTTGTATCTACCGATTATAAAGATATTATCGCAAATGAAGAGGTAAATACGATCATCATCGTAACCGCCTGGGAATCTCATGTAGAGATCGCCCTTGCTGCCATGTATGCCGGAAAAGCCGTAGCCATGGAAGTCGGTGGCGCTTACTCTCTGGAAGACTGCTACAAACTGGTCGATGCTTATGAAAAAACTAAAACACCGTTCATGTTCCTGGAAAACTGCTGCTTCGGCCGCCGCGAACTGATGGTATTAAATATGGTAGAACAGGGTGTTCTCGGTGAGATAGTTCACTGCGCCGGTGGATATCAGCATGATCTGAGAGACGAAATCGCATTCGGAAAAGAGAACAGACATTACCGCCTTAGAAATTATCTGTCCAGAAACTGCGAAAACTATCCGACTCACGATCTGGGACCGATCGCCAGGATCCTGAATATCAACCACGGAAACCGGATGCTCACCCTTTCTTCCTTCGCCTCCAAGTCCGCAGGACTCCATGAGTTCATCATGCAGAATAAGAGCGATGACGAAAGACTGAAACAGGCACATTTTGCCCAGGGTGATATCATCACCACAATGATCCGCTGTGCCAACGGAGAAACCATCCAACTGACCCTCGACACCACCCTGCCGAGATACTACAGCCGTAACTTCACTGTCCGCGGAACCAAAGGCATGTACGAAGAAGCCACCGATTCTGTCTTCATCGACCGCAAAGAAGACCGCGATCACGATTTTGACTGGAGAAAAGAGTGCAGCGGAAATGCTGATACCTACGCCGAAACCTACGATCATCCGATCTGGAAAAAATTCCTCGAAGAAGGCGTCCAGGGCAGCCACGGCGGCATGGACTGGCTGGAATTCGAACAGTTCTTCCAGTGCCTGCGCGAAGACAGCCCGATGCCGGTAGATGTCTACGATGCAGCTTCCTGGATGGCGATCACAGCCCTGTCCGAGATGTCTGTAGCCAGAGGCGGTGCTGTCGTTGATATTCCGGATTTTACCAACGGAAAATGGGTGATGGGTCTGGACACAGCCGGTGAACGGTAATCCATATGAACATAACTTTTTCCATATAATTTCAGCATAGAAAAACAGTGACGGTTGGTTTACATAAAGTCAACCGTCACTGTTTTCTTATAACAACGTTCTATTTGCTCTCTTATTTTCGGATCGCCGAAACAAATCTTGATGTGATCTCCGCAGGTCTTGTGATTGCCCCTCCGACTACCAGAGCAAATGCACCCGCTTCCAACGCTTTTTTTGCCTGTTCCGGGTAATGGATATGTCCTTCTGCAATGATCTTTGCAGGGCATTTTTCGGAAAGTTCATGGATAAATGCATAATCGATATCGTCGCATCCTTTTGTCTCCGGTGTGTAGCCACGCATCGTAGTACCCACAAAATCAGCCCCCGCCTCGGCACATGCGATTCCTTCTTCCAACGTCGCACAGTCTGCCATTACCAGCTGCTGGGGGTATTTTTCTTTGACCGCACGGATAAATTCCGGTGCACTGCTTCCGTCCGGGCGTCTGGCACCGGTTCCCTGTACCGCCACAATATCCACACCACACGCGACCAGGGCATCCACTTCTTTCATCGTCACCGTGATATACATCGGTGTTCCTTCATAATCTTTCTTGATAATCCCGATCACCGGAAGGGCTACCACCTCTTTGATCTGCGTGATATCCCGCACCGTATTTGCACGGATCCCCACAGCGCCCGACTGTGCAGCAGCCTTCGCCATCAGTGGCATAATACCGCCCTCTTTCGTATACAGCGGCTCATGTTCCAGCGCCTGACAGGAGACGATGAGTCCCCCTTTGATCTGATCCAGTATTTTCTGCTTTTCCATTTTTCTGTCTCGCCTTTCCTTTTTTCAGAATTTTTGATAACCCAACCACACCCTGCCGGATGCCTTCTGTTTTTATTACTCTACCAGAGCAATACAGCCATGTCAACGTTCGCCCTTTGCCCGTAATCAAAATTGGTCCACTGGACCAATTATTGATATGCAATGCAACATAAAACGTGGGCATCATGCCGGATAATGCATGATGCCCACATCTTTTTCATTTCATATTTTTATTTTGCTCTACGTCTTCTTGTATATACTACAAGACCTGCCAGTGCAACACAGGAAACTGCCAGCAGTGTGATCCAGATATACAGGTTGTTGGTATCTCCGGTTTTCACGCTGTTTGTTCTGGTGGATGTCTTGGCGGTAGTATTTGTGTTGTTTGTATTGCTGGTTGTTGTGTCATCTTTTAATACCGTCTGGTTATCTTTTCCTGTTGTTTTGTTGTTATCGGTTGTTGTATTTCCGTCATTTTTATCGGTGGTGGAAGTATTGTCGTTACCTTTGTTGGTATCGTCTTTCTTATCATCACCTTTGTTGGTGTCATCGGTTCCGGTGGAATCTTTTTTGATCTCAAAAACAGTTTCTCCGGTGGAACCAGCATAGTTGCCGATTCCGGTGATGACCAGCTTATAGCTGCCTGCTTCTACAAATTCTGCGCCTGCAAAATCTTTCGCACTTGTTTCTTCCCCGTAAATGTAAGTGATTTTGTAATCCGTTCCTGCAACCAGTGTCTGGTCACCGTCTTTTACTTCCACGGTCGGAGTTTTGCTTGTTCCATCGTATGTTGCAGAAGCCGGATCTGTAGTCACGCTCAGAGTGGTCTGTTTTGGTTCCACGGTAAACTGGATTTCCTGTATTCCACCATAACTTCCGACACCATTTACTACTACGGTATAAGTATCTGCCTGTACAATGGAATCTGCGGAAATCTCATTTCCGTCTGCATCTTTGAACGTAAGGAAGTAATCGGTTCCTTCTGTCAGTACGGTTTCTCCGTCTTTTGCTGTTACAACCAGATCCAGTGCACTTCCGGTATAGGTTGTATTTGCAACTTCCACATCACTGATAGACAGTGCCGGAGTTGTTACAAATTTATCCAGCGGCGGAGTTGGGTTAATTCCAGTCTTCCAGTACAGATCTGCCAGTGGATCGTTGTCTGCGCCGGAGATCTCGGTTCCGTCTTCGATGTGTTTGCTTGTGCTTGTCACTTTTACATTACCGTCGGTTGCTTTTCCAGGTACGGCTTTTTTGGAAGTGTTTGCAGTTGCTCCCTGAAGGAATGCTTCCTTTGTGGAAATGATTCCGTTTCCGGTTACACCTGTTCCGCCATTGCCCCAGAGTACATCTCCTCCGATTGCTGTTACTTTTCCGTTTCCTGTGATCGTTGCATTATCCAGCTCAATTGCTGTTCCTCCTTCGGTGTACAGCAGTGTCTTGCCGCTTCCACCGTAAGCTACCAGTTCCGCACCGTCTTCTAGTGTCAGAGTTCCGTTGGATACGCGCAGGGCCATCTGTCCGATATCGCTTCCGCCGTCATCGCCCTTGATAAATACTTTGCCTTTGATCGTAACATTTCCGGTTGCGGTTACTACCGGCTCGGAAGTGGTACGGTCTGTCAGGTTTCCATTTGCAAGATAGTTTGCATGAGAGTAGATAGCTGCATTTTCCAGGATTGCGCCATCTGCCAGACGAAGCTGTCCACACAGAGATGCACCTGTGGTAAATTCGTTGTTGTAGCTGCTGTAGTTCATGGAGAAAGTACCGCCGCTCTGTACATCGATGATACCCTGTACCACAGAATCATCCAGTGTCAGTTTTCCGCCATTTTCAATGACGATGCGAACGCTGCTCAGAATCTTCATATTGGTCAGTGTCAGGTTGCATCCTTCCGGAATATACAGGGTCTGCGGAATGTCTCCACTCACTACCTGTTTCCACGGAAGATCATAACCCAGATATCCGTAAGTTCCGCTCACATGAGATCCGAACCATGCTTCCAGGTCTTTCGGAACACGAACGCTTTCTGTTTCACCATCCACATTGCTTCCAAAGTTTTTGATTGCCCATGGTTCCATGATATCCCATGCATACAGACCGCTTTCATACTGTTTGAAGTTATCTGTTACCAGTCTGTCTGCCAGAGTTTCCTCTCCGGTGTATACATGGAACGGTAAGGTATTGCTGACTGCTTCTCTTCCCTGCTGATCGGTAATCTTTACAGAGATCAGATAGTTACCGGCATCCTTCGGTGTACCGCTCAGTGTCAGGGCACTGCTGATGGTCATATAGACACCCTGCATTCCGCTGTCGCTGTCAGCCGGTGTTCCGCTTGCAGTATCCGGTACGATACTTACGCTGCATTTTTTACCGTCCAGTTTGATCTGGGACATATTGTCCAGTTCTTTCCAGTCGCTATCGGTCGGTTCTTTGCCTTTTTCCAGCATTGCTCCGTATACCGTTACATCACTGTTTTTGTTGCTGGAAGCGCCACCGACACTGGCGCTGGATACTGCATCGTAATTGTCCTGTCCTACCAGGGCAGAATCGAAAGTACCTTCGATCTTTACATGCAGTTCATAAGGATCTCTCTTTCCGTCATCTGCTACCAGAGATGCTTTTCCGTCAAGGTCGATAACCAGTTTTGCTGTAAAATCTTCATAACCTTTTGCGGAAATGGTGATCACATCACCGCTCTTTAATACCGGGATCACCGGTGCAGAGCTGTAATCTTTTGCTGCAAATACCAGTTTGTTATCGTCTGTATGTTTCTTATATGCACCACCGGAAGAAATACTGTAGGATTTTTCTTCCCATGTTGTTCCGTTTACTTTCACTTCTGTGATCACTTTTACATAGCCGTTCGCATCTTTAAAAGTTACTTCCCAGTCATTTCCGAATGTATCTGTTGCGATGCTTACCTGGCTCAGATCGATCGTTTTCGGTGCTTCTTCTTTGAAGGTTGCAGTAACTGTCACATCAGAAGCAGGCATGGCAAATGTACAGCCTGTTTTGGTAGCCTGTGTTGCTACTGCTTTGCTGTCTGCAGCGGCAACGGTAAGGGTATCCAGTTCATATCCCTCGTCCGGTGTTGCGGTTGCAGTTACTGTCTCGCCTTCTTTGATGCCTTCGCTCTTGCTCAGAGTAACTTTGCCGTGTGTTGCAGCTGCTGCAGTTGCTTTGTAAGTCTTTTCTACCGGCTGCTGCGGTACTATGGTTGCTGTATAAACATCCTGATAGCTTACAGTTGTTTTTGTCACCTGCATGGTCAGCTTCTGATAACCGGCTGCTGTGATATCAACAGTCAGCGGATAGGTATCCGGACTGACAATTCTAAGCGCTGTGTAGCTTCCATAAGCTCCTGTTGCACTTCCTATATCCCAGATATTGGTATCACTTCCAAAGCTGCTGATCGTTTTGTTCGTATACACTGTACCATTGACGGTCACACTGTTGATTGCATTCATCCAGGCAGTGTCCTTGAATGCAAAGTTCAGGACTGTCGTCCAGAGTCCGCTGGCTGTACAGGAAGCCACCTCTGTCGGCGCTGCTTTTGCTTCTTCTGCCATAACAGGAACTCCCATCATAGAGAAAACAACCATGACGGACATAAGCAGTGATACGACTTTTTTCCATGTCTTTTTCATCTTTTTCTCTCCTTGTTAACTATTTTTCGTTAGCGTATTCTAACGAAAGTATCAGCATAATAACAAGGAAATTTTTTCCTGTCAACAATGCAAAGGACTATTGAAAAAATTCATCAGTTAGATTTTTTATTGATATTTTTTTTCATTTTTTGGTCTTTAAGCAGAAAAAAGCAGCCCCATCACAGGACTGCTTACTCTCCTGGAGCACGCTGTTACCCCAGCTTATTTTTTTATCTACCTATTATATACTTATATTTATACGCACAATATCACAAACTATGTATTTCGATTAATCATCATACTCTTCTTCCCAGTAATCATAAGCATCATCGTATCCGTCATCATAATCCCCATCTCCAAAATCTTCTGCCCATTCTTCCGCAAAATCATCGGGATCATCGTAATCATCCACATCGTAGGGATCTGTCTTTTTCAGAGAACCGGAACCACTGGAATGCCCGGAAGTGCTGCCAGAACCGGATCCACTGGCATTTCCGTAAAAGCTGCCTGAACCGTATCCGCCGGCATGCCCATAGGAACTTCCGGAACTGTTAGTACTGCCTGAATTGGTGTTCGAACCGGCATTGTTTTTCGATTCATTATCCTCTTCCATGTCTTCTTTCGGATAAATCTTTCCTCTGTTCGTATAAAGCTCATACCCGTCTTCTCCCTGCACCAGTCTGTAATACACTCCATACTCCCGGGAAATTGTCAGTTCTCCTTCCGGATCTCTTTCATTGATCTTTACGGCGTATTTTCTATCTCCAACAAATATTTTATAAAACCCATCCACTTCCACCGGCCGCTGATCTTTAATCTTGCACTCCCGTTCCATCAGTTCTATAAAAGAATCATAATTTCCATCTTGCGTAGCTTCTTCAAATATAGAATCTATCGAGTCACAGTAATAACTCAGTTCATAATAAAAATACTGATAGTCAGGATCATCGTCCCAGTAATTGTAAACGCTGGAATACGTGCTCTGATTGTATTGCTCATAAGATACTCTGATATCCTCAATTCCGGCAGCCTGCATACTTTCCTGCAGGCTGATCCGGTAATTTTCCATATATTCTTTTGCCCGCTCATACGCCTTCTCTTCCGCCTCTGCCTCGTCCAGTTCCTTCTGTTTTTTTGCTTCTTCCTGCCCTCTTCTGCTCGTATTATCCCACTGGATCGATTGATAAAAGCCGAAGATAAACAGAATTATAAGACAGACACATCCTGTATTTACTGCAATTTTTCTTTTGTCCATATTCTGACTGTTACAGC
>OLGD01001580.1_pt1 | contig 32401 bp, 31 predicted proteins | sample 1605311 | NCBI WGS metagenome assembly OLGD01 (sample SAMEA3888917, study PRJEB22519) | human gut metagenome | biome: human gut; feature: human-associated habitat; material: faeces | place: Denmark | collected 2010
TTGATTTTGTGCGCCCTTTTTCGGAATGGTACTTAAATTACAATGTTTCAACCTTCCCCCTCCTTATCCTGAATTTGCTTTTCCGCGCCAACAAATTTGCCGCGCTCCACAACACGCGACGTATCATACCGCGCATACATGGACGGTGAATGAAACCATACAAATTTCTCCTTGACCTCCCCTGAAATATTCGTGCCGGTGCTGTCGTCGCTCTCCAAGCTGTCGCGGTCCAGCAGAGCATTGACCTGAATACAACCCATGTAATTCTTGCAGAGCATAACGCTTGAAAACTGTTCCCGCAGCGGCTTTGCCATACGACCGAACACCTGCGAGGTCGCAACGATATGCTTTCTCTGCTTCCGCTGTTGGCTGATCTGCGTAATGACTTCAATGTTGATGTTCTTGCTTTCGAGACTGTTCATGTAAAGCTGTATCTCATCCACGAAGAAGATCACGCCGCACTCACCGTTGCTATACCGTTTGAAATCATCGTTGTCGCAGAACTCGAAAACACGGTTTTCTGCAAGGTATCGCTGCTCATACTCCGCAAAGACCTCCTCCGACATTTCAAATTTACCGTCTTTGATGAAGTCTGTTTTATCCTGAATGACAAACCACTCAAAAAAGGTAACGATGGGATAATCGGCAAGGGCCACATTGGTCACGAGCTTCGCATGAGGATATGCGTCCAGCAGCTTATAGACATAGTTGACCGCCGAGAGCGTCTTGCCCGTACCCTGTCCGCCGACGAAGATCGCCAAGCCGTCAGGGTCGAAATAATCAGGGTGAGCGCGTCGGAAACCGGCCTTATAGCGCAGCCAGTCGCGCAGGATAACAGGCCGCTTGCTCTCGCGGCACAATTCTTTTTCCAGCATTTTCCATACCTCCAAAAGCATTAAAAAAGGGAGCGTGAAGCCGAACGGATTCACGCCCCCAGCGCGAGGGTTAGACGCTGATTTTGCCCTTCTTCAGCGCACTGGAGAAAGAACGAACGACCTTGCGACCACCGAACCAAGCAAGAACGAACGCCATTCCGGCGCCGACACAGCTACCGATCAGAGTAAGGACATCACTCGCGGAGACGGAACTCTGAAGAGTAGAGAGCAGGGACGCGACATTGAAAACGGCCTGACTGGTCTCTTGAAACACTCCTTCCTGTAATTAGAATAAAAAGGGAAGCTCCCTTTATGGTTGCGGGAAGTGGATTCGAACCACTATTTCAAGGGTGAGAACCTTGCGAGCTGCCATTACTCCATCCCGCCATATTGACCGACTAAGAGCCCAAACCTCCATCGGCAGCCATAGACGCAGAACCTATCATGCTACCATTGCGCCGATCCGCGATATATGATAAACTCCTTTCGAGGAGGGATAAAATGCAACTTTTTATCATTGCTGCACTTCTTGGATTTATTTTCTTTGTCATTCAAGCAATTCAGAAGAAGCAGCCATCTACCGGAGCGCCAAAAACGGAAACCATTGAGGAGCTACCGAATGCGGATACCCCGCTGCCCATCGCCGGAGCCTACCAGAAGAAATGGCTTTTAACCTACAACGAGAAGGACGCTTTCAAGAAAATCAAAGCAGTCACCGATGAAATCGGCTGCTACACGTTTTCCAAGGTGAGGCTGCTTGATCTGCTTGAACCAGTGAAGGGAAACACGAAGTACAAAACGTATTTCTACAAGGTACAGGCGAAGCACGTTGACTTCGTGATACTGGACGAAAAATTAGTCGCCCGCTGTGTCGTCGAGCTGGATGACGCCAGCCATGACGCCGAAGAGCGGAAGAAACGCGACGTCTTTGTTGACGAGGTATTGCAGAGTGTCGGCTACCGGATCATTCACACACGCGCCATAACCGAAGAGGTCCAGCAACAGATACGAGAGATCATGAAAACTTAATCCACTATGTAACACAGTTTTGCTGCAGCGCCAGCGCGCCGGCGTCAAAAACTGTGTTACGCTTTTCTCCGAACAGTCTTTCGACCTTTTGACACAGCACGTCAAATTTGTGCTGCTTGATAAGTTGCTCATACTTCGGATTCGGAGCAACCTCACGATCCTGTATCATGCGCTCGAACTCATAAAGCCCATACATCTGAATGCAGGCATCAATGGCGTTCCCGGCCTGATTGACCACATAGCGCTTACAACGTTCCTCGTTGTACTCCATGCCGGGCGCAGTGTAAATGCTGATCCGCTCGGCGTCCTCGACGAGGTTATACCAATAGTCTTTCATCGGCCAGCGCCATTTGTTGCTGTCGGTATCCGGCTCGACGTAGCGGAGGTAGTTGAGCAGCACACCGGCGAAGGCTTCACCGATCGGCAGCGGGATCATGCTGAACTGAATCGCACGATCATCGCGCATCTGAATCTCGACACGGTTCCAATGCTCGCCCTGCTTGCCACGTTCGGCAGCCTTATCGTAGATACGAACGAGCACCTTGCTTTGCGGGCTGCCGATCTGAATGCTTGTACCTTTGGAACTGACGATGCACTCCCAATAGTCAGATTTGCTGACGTACATTCCGCATTGTGTATCCCGTGAGACTTCACCGATATCCAGTATGCCGGAATGATCGTCATAGGCCACGTCAAGGCGGGTAATCTTCAGGCCGAAGGAGCGGATGAAATCAAAGAGCTTTCGCCACTTCTTCATGGCGTCAGTTTCCAGCGTGGAGAGCGTTTCAAACGTGCGGCAGCCTTGACCGGACATTTCACACCAGACGCCCATATCGGGACGGCCGTTATAGTGAATGGAGATGCAGGAGAAGTATTTACGATCCTGATAGCCCTTTGCGCCTTTGGTGTTCGTCCACGGCACATGGAAGAGACCGAGCGCATCTATGATCTGCTCAGGTGTATGTATTTTTGAGGTAAACGACAACCAGTCGTATAGAACGATATTATCCGCTTTGCTATCCATAAAGAGTGCCCCCATGCCTCTTTTGTAGGTAGTGCCCCCCTGTTAGCGGGGGGGCACGCCGGAGGGAGCTACCCTCCGGCGCTTTCTCGGGATCTGAAACTTACAGGGAGATGGACTCCAACGAGACGACTTCGCCGGTGGAAACAGCCATTGCGACACGCTTCTTTTCGTCAAAGAAGAGATTGCAGACCTCCATCGGATTGATGTTCTTCCACACGACATCCGAGGCGCATTTGAGCTTCTGTGCCTTCAGGCCGGAGGCGGTGTAAGTATCCGACTTATAGGAGCTGACCGGCGAGAGGACGAAAAGCTGATAGTAAGGGCGCTGGACGTTGACTTTTTTGCCGTTGGCGTCCTCTTCCTCGGTATCCATTAGACCCTGTGCCCAACCTACCACGAGGTATTCATTTTCCTTGAAGCTGTATTCGCTCATATAGAGCCTCTCTTTCTGCACATATAGCGCTGCACAAAATCAGTCCGGACAGAGCAGCCGCAAGGGTGCCGTCCGGACTGTCCAATTTCATTGTAGAATCTGCCACGGCAATTTTGTGCATTTTTTTCGAGAGCCGCCCTTGCAAAGGGCGGCTCTTTGCGGTAGAATAATCAAACTGCCGCCTTGGCGGCGGTCGAGTTTATCAACAAATGAGGTGTTCAGAAAGCATGAAACGCGAATCCTTCCGCTCCCGTCTGGGCTTCCTGCTGGTGAGCGCGGGCTGCGCCATCGGCATCGGCAACGTGTGGCGCTTCCCCTACATTGCCGGCAAGAACGGCGGCGGCTACTTCGTTCTCTTCTACCTGCTCTGCCTGCTCGTGATGGGCGTGCCCGTGCTGACGATGGAACTGGCGGTCGGCCGCGCGAGCCGCAGGAGCGCCGTGCTCTCCTATAAGACGCTGGAAAAGCCCGGCCAGAAATGGCACATCCACGGCTGGTTCTGCCTGCTCGGCTGCTACCTGCTGATGATGTACTACACCACCGTCTCCGGCTGGATGGTCAGCTACTTTGGCAAGTTCCTCACCGGCGCGTTCCATTCCGGCATGAGCACGGATGAGGTCGCGAGCGCCTTCGGCGCGATGCTCTCCTCCCCCGGCGAAATGGCGCTCTGGGCCGAGGTCGTGGTCGTCGCGGGCTTTCTGGTCTGCTCCTTCGGCCTGCAAAAGGGCCTTGAGCGCGTGACGAAGGTCATGATGCTCTGCCTGCTGGTGCTCATTCTCGTGCTCGCCGTTCACAGCCTGACGCTCTCCGGCGCGGCGGAGGGCATGAAGTTCTATCTGGTCCCCTCGATGGATTCCATCCGTGAAAACGGCTTCGGCAGCCTCGTCACCGACGCGATGAACCAGGCGTTCTTCACGCTCTCGCTCGGCATCGCCGCCATGGAGATCTTCGGCAGCTACATGAGCGACGAGCACACCCTGCCCGGCGAAGCCGTGCGCATCTGCGCGCTCGACACCTTCGTGGCGCTGATGGCGGGCACCATCATCTTCCCCGCCTGCTTCACCTTCGGCGTGACGCCGGACAACGGTCCCTCCCTGATTTTCCAGACGCTGCCGCCGGTCTTCATCAACATGGCGGGTGGGCGCTTCTGGGGCGCGCTGTTCTTCCTGTTCATGATCTTCGCGAGCTTCTCCACCGTACTGGCGGTGTTTGAAAACATCCTCGCCATCTGCATGGACACCTTCGGGATCAGCCGCAGGAAGGCCGTGCTCATCAACGGCATCCTGATCGCCGCTCTCAGTCTGCCCTGCGTGTTCGGCTACAACATCTGGAGCGACTTCCGTCCCATCCTCGGCAAGGACGTGCTCGACAGCGAGGACTTCCTCGTGAGCAACCTCCTGCTGCCCATCGGCTCGCTCGTCTACCTCCTCTTCTGCGTGACGAAGTGGGGCTGGGGCTTCGACAAGTATCTTGCCGAGGCCAACAAGGGCTCGGGTCTCAGGTTCGCCCGCTGGCTCAAGCCCTACTTCCAGTGGGTTCTGCCGATCCTGATCGTCATCATTCTGCTGCAGGGTCTCTAAACAGTGCAGAAAACCGGCGTCCGTTTCAAACGGACGCCGGTTTTTTGTTGTGTCTATTACGCAGCCGGTCCCGTCTCCGCGCGGGAGACCGCGGTGAAGTAGCTGTGGCCGAAGCAGTCGTGGCTCACGCCGGTGAGGCCCTCGCGCAGGAGGTAGGCTGTACCGGAGAAGCAAAGCGGCGAAACGGCGCTGTCCTCGAGCAGCATCGCTTCTGCGTCGTGCAGGAAGGCCGCGCGGGCGGTCAGGTCGCCGGTCGATTCCGCCACGCCGACGAGCAGGTCAAAGGTGTCGTTGCGGTAGCCGCAGACGTTGCTCTCCGACGTGCCGCGGAACGGCAGCAGGTACTCCATCGGATCGTCGCAGCGAGCCGTGAGCGTGGTGAGCGCGAGGTCAAAATCACCGGCGGCGAGCGCCGCGTCAAACTCCTCGGCGCTCACGCCCACCAGCTCGACCGCCACGCCCGTGGCGGTCCTCCACATATTGAACAGACTCAGCGCCGCCGCGCGCGTCTGCTCCCCCTCCACAAAGAGGAAGCGGAGCGTCGGCAGGCCCGCGCCCTGGTAGTGTCCGGCGGAGGTCATCAGCCGCGCCGCCTCGGCGCTGCGCTCGGCATAGCCCTCGGCGTTCGCCGCACAGAGCTCACCGCCCGCCGTGCGGAAGTCCTCCCCGCTCTCGGGCGCGTCGCTGATGCCGTCGGGCACACAGCCGGTCGCCGCCGTCGCCGTCACGCCGAGCTGTTCGGCGAGCGCCGCGCGGTCGATGGCAAGGTCAAAGGCACGGCGCAGCTGCGCGTCGGAGAAGGTGTCGGTCAGATGGTTGTAGAGCACACAGACCGTCTCCGCCAGCGGAGCGGGCTGCCACGTCTCATCCTCCGCCAGCTGCTCGATGGCCGCGTAGGGCAGCTTCGCGGTGTAGTCCAGCTCGCCGGCAAGCAGCTGATCGTAGTTCGTCTGTGCGTCCGTCTCGAAGCGGAAGCAAATGCTGTCCGGCACGACGAGCTTGCTCTCGTAGTATTCGCCGTTTCTCTTCGTCTGAAGCTGCGCGGCCTTTACCCATGTGCCCACGGTATAGGGGCCGTTCGTCACGATGTCGGCGGTCGCCGCCCAACTCGCATTCCCCTCCACCAGATCACGGCGCAGCGGGGCCGTCGCCGGCGACGTGCAGACGCTGGTGATGAAGTAGGCGCAGGGCCTGCTAAGCGTCACGAGGAAGGTGCTCTCGCCCTTGGCCTTCACGCCGAGCAGCGACACGTCGCCGCTCTCGCGCACCTCGTCATAGCCCGCGACCATGCTCAGAAGCGAGGCGTTGGGCGACGCCGTCGCCGGATCGACCAACCGCTGCCAGGCGTAAACGAAGTCCTCCGCCGTCACGCGTTCGCCGTCCGACCAGCGGGCCGCGGAGCGCAGCGTGAACGTATAGGTCACGGTGTCGTCGTAATTCTTTTCCTCGATGTATTCCTTGGCGATGCCCGCCACGGCGACCGCCTTGCCGGCGCCGTCGTCGCGCATCCGCATCAGGCCCTCAAAGAGCGTAGAGAGCAGGCTCTCCGCCCCCACGTCGGTGTTCATGGTCGGGTCAAGCGTCTCCAGCGGACCGCAGACCGCGGCGCTCACCACAAAGTCCTCCGCGGGCTCCTCCTGCTTGCCGCAGCCGGCGAGCAGGGTCAAAAACAGCGCCGCACAGAGCAGCAGACAGACGAATCTTCGCAGCATTTTCATCGGGAGCGTCTCCTCTTTCTCTATCGTAAAACGCGGCGCGGAGCGCGCCGCACAGGCAAACATCTAAATGATTATATAAAAATTTGCCCCGCTTGTAAAGACGAGCGGGGCAAAAAGTTACAAATTGTTATTATTTGGCGTCCACGACCAGCGTATCACCCTCGAAGTGGGCGGGCTTGACATCGTTTCCGGTGAACTTGGCGATGGCGTCGAGCCGCATCTTGCTCGGGTAGTCCGCCACGAGCGTGTAAGCGACGCCGTGACGCTTCGCGCGGCCCGTGCGTCCGATGCGGTGGACGTAATATTCGTTCTCCTGCGGCACGTCGTAGTTGAACACCGCGTCCACGTCGTCCACGTCGATGCCGCGGGCGGCGACGTCGGTGGCGACGAACACAGGCAGCTCGCCGCGGCGGAAGCGCGCCATGACCTGCTCACGCTTTTTCTGCGGGATGTCGCCGTGGATGCAGGCGGCGTCCAGTCCCTCCATCTCAAGGTACTTCGTCAGGCGCTCGACCATGCCCTTGGTGTTGCAGAACACCATCACGCGCTCCAGCTTCTCCTGCCGGATGATGCGCGCCATCGCCGCGACCTTGTCGGTCTGCTCGACTGTGACGGCGTACTGGAGGATGTCGGGCTTATTCTGCTCGTCCGCGCGGACAGTGATCTCCTCGGGGTCGCGCTGGTAGACCCAGCTGATGTCCATGACCTCGCGCGAGATGGTCGCGGAGAACATACCGAGGTTGCGGCGGGATGGGATCTTGTCCAAAATACGGGTCACGTCGTGGATGAAGCCCATGTCGAGCATTCGGTCGGCCTCGTCGAGCACAACGGTCTGCACCCGGTCGAGCCGCACGGTGCGGCGCTTCATGTGGTCAGACAGGCGGCCCGGGGTCGCCACAACGATCTGCGGCTTTTTCTTCAGCGCGTCGATCTGCTTGCCAATGGGCGCGCCGCCGTAGAGGCACACCACGCGAATGCCGCTCATAAAAACGGCCAGGTCGCGCAGCTCCGCCGTGATCTGCATGGCAAGCTCGCGCGTAGGCGCCATGATGACCGCCTGCACCTCCTCGCTTTCGGGGTCAATGTGCTCGATGATGGGAATGCCGAAGGCAAAGGTCTTGCCCGTGCCGGTGGGGGCCTTGGCGATCACGTCCTTCCACTCGCGCATCGGCGGGATGCAGCCCGCCTGCACGGGGGTGGACCATTCGATGTTTTTCTTTTCCAATGCGCGCGTCATTTCCGGCAGCAGTCCAAGGCTGTCGAAGCGCACGCCCTGTGTGAATTCCATAGCGTTTTCCTCTGTTCTCGTGATTTTCAGTCAGAGAAATTATATCATGCCTGTCAATAGCGCGGAAAAGAGACGGCGCCGCCGTCTCTTTTCTCCGCTTTGCTTACTTGTGCGGGACGTGCCAGATGTTGTCCGCGTACTGCGCGACCGCGCGGTCGGCGGCGAAGATACCGCTGTGTGCGATGTTGAGAAGCGACATACGGTCCCACGCCGCGCGGTCGGCGTAGGTCTTCGCCATGCGCTGCTCGGCGGCGCAGTAGGAGGCGAAGTCCTGCAGGAGCATATATTCGTCGCGCTGGAGCAGGCGCTGGGCGAGATCGTCGTAGCTCACACCGTCGGAGAAGCCCGTGCGGAGCTGATCGACCACGCGCTTGAGCGCGTCGTCGCGCTCGCAGAGCCGTTGGGGCGCGTAGCCCTGCGCCTTCAGGCGCGCGACCTCGTCCGCGTGCAGGCCGAAGAGGAACATATTCTCGTCGCCGAGCACCTCGTGCATCTCGACGTTCGCGCCGTCGAGCGTGCCGACGGTCAGCGCACCGTTCATCATGAACTTCATGTTGCCCGTGCCGCTGGCCTCCTTGCCGGCGGTGGAGATCTGCTGGCTGACCTCGCTCGCGGGCATCAGATGCTCGGCGAGGGACACGCGGTAATTCTCCAGAAAGACGACCTGCAGGCGTCCCCTGCACAGCGGATCGCTGTTGATCTGGTTCGCCAGCGAGTTGATGAGGTGGATGATGCGCTTGGCGACCGCGTAGCCCGGCGCAGCCTTCGCGCCGAAGAGGAAGGTCCGCGGCTGCAGCTCCATGCTCGGATCGTCCTGCAATTTCTGGTATAGATAGATGATGTGCATGGCGTTGAGCAGCTGACGCTTGTACTCATGCAGGCGCTTGACCTGCACGTCAAAGATCGCATCTGTGTTGAGTGCCACGCCCTGCGTCTTTTTGACGTAGGCGGCAAAGTCGAGCTTGTTGGCGCGCTTGATCTCGTCCAGCCGCGCGAGCACCGCGCCATCGCCGGCGAAGGCCTCGAGCTTCTTGAGCTCCTCGGGATGGAGCAGATAGCCGCGCCCGCCGCAGAGGTCGGCAATCAGGCCGTCGAGCCGCGGGTTGATCTGCGCGAGCCAGCGGCGGTGGTCGATGCCGTTGGTGACGTTCTTGAACTTCTCCGGCTCCATCTGGTACTGCCAGCGGAATACGTCGTGGCGCAGGATGTCGGAGTGCAGCGCGGAAACGCCGTTGACCGCCATGCCGCCCGCGATGCACAGGTTCGCCATGCGCACCTGCCCATCCCAGACGATGGCCAGCTCCGCGGTCTTGGCGGGGTCGTGGTAGAAGTTCTCGACCTGCTTTTGATAGCGGTGCGCGATCTCGGTGATGATCTCCCACACGCGCGGGAGCAGCGTCTCCATGAGCTGCTGCGGCCAGCGCTCGAGCGCCTCAGCGAGCACGGTGTGGTTCGTGTAGGCGACGGAATTTTTTGTGATGTTCCACGCGGTATCCCAGTCGAAGCCCGCGTCGTCCATCAGAATACGCATCAGCTCGGGAATGACGAGCGCGGGGTGCGTGTCGTTGATCTGGATGACGTTCTTCTCGTGGAAGTTCGCCGCCGTGCCGTAGACCTCGATGTGCTTGCGCATGATGGACTGCATCGTGGCGGAGACGAAGAAATACTGCTGCTTGAGACGCAGCGACTTGCCCTCATAGTGGTTGTCCTCGGGATAGAGGATCTTGGCGATGGTCTCCGCCATCGCCTCCTGCTCGCTCGCGCGCAGGTATTCGCCCTGCGAGAACAGGCTCATATCCACCGGCGTCGGGGACTTCGCGTCCCACAGGCGCAGGGGGTTGACGTGCTCGGTGCCGTAGCCCGTGATCTCCATGTCGCAGGGCACGGCGAGCACTTTCGTCGCGCCCTCGGGCACGACGTGCAGCCGTCCGTTGTCCCAGAACTTGCGGACCGTGCCGCCGAAGAGCACCTCCTCCGTCTCCTGCGGCTTGGGCATCAGCCACGCGCCGCCGATGTCCTTCCAGTTGTCCGGCAGCTCGACCTGCTGCCCGTCCACGATGCGCTGGCGGAAGATGCCCAGCTCATAGCAGATGGAGTAGCCCGCGGCGGGGATGTCGAGCGTGGTCATGGAATCCAGATAGCAGGCGGCGAGGCGGCCGAGGCCGCCGTTGCCGAGGCCCGCGTCGGGCTCGACCTCGAAAATATCCGCCGCGCGGAAGCCCAGCTCGCCGATCGCCTCGCGCAGCACGCCGCTCACGCCGAGGTTGTAGGCGTTCTTTTCCAGGCTGCGGCCCAGCAGGAATTCCATGGAAAGGTAATGCACCTTCCTCTTTTCCTCGCGGCGCGTGGCCATTCGGCTCTCCACACCGCGCTCGGTCATCACGTCGCGCAGCACCAGCGCCGCGGCGCGCATCACCTGCGCGTCGTCGGCCTCCTCGGGCGTCACGCCGAAGCCCAGGCGCAGCTTATCCGTAAGCGCCTGCTTCATTCCCTGTGTCGTAGTGATATCCATATTTCTTTGTACCTACCTTATTTGCAGATGGAATCGTAAATTTCGCGGTATTTTTTCGCGCTGCGCGCCCAGCTGAAATCCTCGGCCATGCCGCGCTTGCGCAGAGCCTTGTAGGCCTCCGGCTTCTGATGGTAAAGGTCCACCGCCTCGCCGATGACGTAGCACATATCGCCCGCGTTATAATTTGTAAAGGAAAAGCCGTTGCCCGCGCCGTTCCACGCCTCGTAGGCGTGAACGGTGTCCTTCAGCCCGCCGGTCTCGCGCACGATGGGCATCGCGCCGTAGCGCATGGCGATCATCTGGCTCAGGCCGCACGGCTCGCTCTTGGACGGCATGAGGAACAGGTCCGCGCCCGCGTAGATCTGCATGGCAAGGCTCTCGGAGTAGCCGAGATGCACCGCCACGCGGCCCGGGTACTTCCCCTGCGCCCAGGAGAAGAAGGACTCGTACTTCCCGTCGCCCTTGCCGAGCACGACGAGCTGCATATCCTTTTCCATGAAGTAATCGAGTGTCTCGCACACGAGGTCGAGTCCCTTGTGGCTCACGAGCCGCGAGACCATCGCGACCACGGGCGTGTCCTTTCTTTCGGCAAGGCCCATCATGCGCTGCAGCGCCGCCTTGTCCTTCGCCTTGCCGGCCATGTGCCGGAGCGAGTAGTTCGCCGTCAGGTTGGGGTCGCTCGCGGGATCGTAGCGCTCCATGTCGATGCCGTTGAGCACGCCGTGGAGCTTGCCCTCCACCATCTGCATCACGCTCTCAAGGCCGTGGGCGAAGTAGGCATACTTGAGCTCCTGCGCGTAGGTGGGGCTGACGGCGGTCACGGCATCCGCCGTGACGACCGCGCCCTTGAGCAGATTCACGTCACCGTCGAAGGCAAGCGTGCCGCCGGTGAACCAGCCCGCGTCGAGGCCGAAAAGGTCTTCGACCGTCTCGCGGCCGTAGCGGCCCTGATACTCGATGTTGTGGACGGTGATGACCGTGCGGACGGACTTGTAGAATTCCTCGCGCACCGCCTCGTCGCGGATGTAGATGGGCACGAGCGCGGTCTGCCAGTCGTTGCAGTGGACGACGTCCGGCTTCTCCGGCAGCAGCGGCAGCAGCTCCGTCACCGCGCGGCAGAAGAAGGCGAAGCGCTCGCCGTCGTCATAATAGCCGTAAAGCTCGGGACGCTTGAAATACTGCTCGTTGTCCACGAAGTACCACGTCACGCCCTGCCGCTCGTAGGAGAAAAGCCCGCAGTACAGGCTGCGCCAGGCAAGGCGCACATAGGTGTAGCGCTCAAAGTGCAGCCGGTCGCGCCACGCGTCCGCGACGCTCTGGTAGAGCGGCAGAATGACGCTCACGCGGTCGCCGTTCGCGGCAAGCGACTGCGGCAGGCTGCCCGCAACGTCCGCAAGGCCGCCGGTCTTGCAGAAGGGAACGGCCTCGGATGTGACATAGAGAATGTTCATAGCTTTCCTCCTTATTCCGTGTATGCTTCAGACGATGCTGCCCTTGGAAATGACGATAGGGTAGCTCTCATGCCCCATGAGCGTGCGCCCGGGCAGGACCTCCACATATTTGTCGGTGATGACGTAGCGGAGCGTCACGCCGTCGCGCACGCGCGTGCCCTTGAAGAGAATGGAATCGCGCAGCTCCGCGCCCTTTTCCACCGTCACGCCGGGGAAGAGGATGCAGTTCTCCACGCTGCCCTCGATGGTGCAACCGTCGGCGACGAGCGAATTCTTCACGCGGCTGCCCGGCGCGAAATAGCTCGACGCCTCGTCGTCCTCCTTGGCGAGGATGGGCCGCGCGGCGGCAAAGAGCTCGGCGCGGATGGAGCCTTGCAGCAGCTCCATCGAGCGGTCGTAATACTCCTGCACGGAGCGGAGCTGGGCGGCGTAGCCGTCCCAGACGTAGCTCTGGAGCTTCAGCCGTCCGGTCATGCCCGCGAGCACGTCGCGGCGGAAGCTGTATTTATCCTGCGCGGAGCACTCGTCCACGAGCGTGAGCAGCAGCTGCTTGCTGAGAATGTAGATCTCCAGCGAGCGGTGGCCGCGCGGCGCGGTCGGCGCGCACCAGACCTGCCCGATCGCGCCGTCGCTCTCGAGCGTGAGGTAGGTCGCGTTGTCCACGAAGCCGCCGTTCGCCGTGCAGACGGCGGTGATGTCCGCGCCGCTCTCCAGATGCGCGGCAAACACGTCCGCGAGCGGCAGATTGATGATAAGGTCACTGTCGGAGAGCACGACGTAGTCCTGCCGTATCCCCTGTAAATATGAGCGGACGCCGGCAAGGGCCTCCATCTTGCCGCGGAACTCGCCGCTGCGGTAGGCGCGGGTATCGGCGAAGGGCGGCAGGATACGCAGCCCGCCGTACTTGCGCGCCATGTCCCAGGTCTTGCCGTTGCCGATGTGGTCAAGCAGGCTCTGGTAATTGCCGTGCAGCACCACGCCGACGTCGGTGATGCCGGCGGCGTGCAGATTGGAGAGCATGAAATCGACGACGCGGTAGCGTCCGCCGAACGGGATGGAGGCGGGCATCCGGCGTTCCGACAGCTCGCGCAGTCCCGGTTCCTGTTCGTAGGAGAAAATAATGCCGTGCAGTCCGTTCATCGTACCGTCTCCTTTCCTTCGCGGTTGAGCATCCGGTTCGCCTTGAGCGTGCGGCCCGCCTCGACCTGCGCCTCGGGGCCGACGACCGTGATGCCCCATTCCTCCGGCGGCGCCGCCTCGGGCGACGCGCCGACGCGGGCGTTCTCGCCCACGCGGACGTTCTCGCCGAGGATGGCGTAGGCGACCCTCGCGCCGCGCTCGACGACCGCGCCGGGCATGAGGATGGAATACTCCACCTCCGCGCCCTCGGCGACGGTGCAGCGCTGCGAGAGCACGGAATTGCGCACCGCGCCCTCGACCTCCGAGCCGCGGGTGACGACGCTGTGGTCGACCTCCGCCGTCTCGCCGAGGTAGGCGGGCGGCTCGCTCTCCGCGCGGGCGTAGATGGGCCAGTCCTTATCGAGCAGGTTCAGCCCGCTGCCCTGCGCGAGCATATCCATGTTCGCGTCCCAGAGGGAATCGAGCGTGCCGACGTCCTTCCAGTAGCCCTCGAAGCGATAGGCGGACATCTTCTCGCCGGCATTCAGCATGGCGGGGATGATATTCTTGCCGAAGTCATTGCTCGAGTCCGCGTCGTTCTCGTCCGCGATGAGGTAGGCGCGCAGCTTCTTCCACGAGAAAACGTAAATGCCCATCGAGGCAAGGTTGCTCCTGGGCTGCTTCGGCTTTTCCTCAAACTCCGTGATGGTGTCCTCGCCGTCGACGTTCATGATGCCGAAGCGGCTCGCCTCGTCCCAGGGCACCTCCATCACGGCGATGGTGCAGTCGGCGTGCACGCGCTTGTGGTGCGCGAGCATGGCGGCGTAGTCCATCTTGTAAATGTGGTCGCCGGAGAGAATGAGCACATAGTCGGGATCGTACATATCCACGAAGCCGATGTTCTGGTAGATGGCGTTCGCCGTGCCCTTGAACCACGTCGCGCCCTTCGCGCTCTGGTAGGGCGGGAGGATGTGTACGCCGCCGTCCGAGCGGTCAAGGTCCCAGGGCTGGCCGTTGCCGATGTAGCGGTTGAGCTCCAGCGGGCGGTACTGCGTGAGCACGCCGATGGTGTCGATGCCGGAGTTCGCGCAGTTGGAAAGGGGAAAGTCGATGATGCGGAACTTCCCGCCGAACGGGACGGCGGGCTTTGCCATGTTCTCCGTCAGGACGTAAAGGCGGCTGCCCTGTCCGCCGGCGAGCAGCATGGCGATGCACTCTTTTTTCATGCCGGTAATTCCTCCCTTGCCTTGCTTTTTTTCGCTTTCGGTTTCTTATATTCGCCCGCGCCGCGCAGGATGACCGCGCCGAGCGGGGGGATGGTGATGGCAATAGACTGCTCGCGTCCGTGCGAGGGGATCGCCTGCGTTCGGACCGGCTTTTCGTTGCGCCACTCGCCCGTGCCGCCGAACGCGGTATCATCCGTGGAAAGCTCCTCGCGCCACGTTTTCCGCTGTGGGACGCCAAAGCGGTAGTCCCGGTAGCCGTTGGGCGAGAAGTTGACCGCGACCAGCAGCTCCTCGCCCGCGCCGTCGCGGCGGACAAAGACGACGGTGTTATCCTCGTTGTCGTCCGCGACGAGCCACTCAAAGCCCGCCCAGTCAAAGTCGATGCGCCAGAGCGCGGGGTTCGTCAGGTAGTACCGGTTGACAGCACGGAAGAAATCCTGCATCCTGCGGTTGGCATCGTTTTCAAGCAGATACCAGTCGAGCTGACCGGCAAAATCCCACTCGTGCCACTGGCCCAGCTCCGCGCCCATGAAGGTGAGCTTCTTGCCCGGGTGCGTGAGCATATAGACCATGAAGCTGCGCACGCCCGCGAGCTGCCGCCACTCATCGCCCGGCATCTTGCCGCGCAGACTGCCCTTCATGTACACCACCTCGTCGTGCGAGATGGGCAGCACGAAGTTTTCGGAAAAGGCGTACATCAGCGAGAAGGTGAGGTCCTTATGATGGAACTGGCGGAACCACGGGTCGAGCTTGAGGTAGTGGCACATATCGTTCATCCAGCCCATGTTCCACTTGAGGTTGAAGCCCAGCCCGCCGTCCGAGACCGGATAGGTCACGAGCGGCCATGCGGTCGATTCCTCCGCCACCATCATCACGTTCGGATCAATGGCAAAGGCAGCGGTGTTGAGCGCGCGCAGGAAGTCGATGGCCTCCAAATTCTCGTGGCCGCCGTTTTTGTTCTGCGTCCACTCGCCCGCCTCGCGCCCGTAGTCGAGGTAGAGCATGGACGCCACTGCGTCCACGCGCAGACCGTCAAGGTGGTATTCCCGCAGCCAGTAGGCAGCGGACGAGAGCAGGAAGCTCTTCACCTCGCCGCGCCCGTAGTCGAATACGCGCGTGCCCCAGCCCGCGTGCTCGCGCTTTTTCGGGTCAGCGTACTCGTAGCACGGCTCGCCGTCGAAGTCGATGAGACCGTGCTTGTCCTTGCAGAAGTGCGCGGGCACCCAGTCAAGAATGACGGAGATGCCCCTTCGGTGCATCATGTCCACGAAGTACATGAAGTCGTGCGGCGTGCCGTAGCGCGAGGTCGGCGCGAAGTAGCCGGTGCACTGGTAGCCCCACGAGTCGTCGAGCGGATACTCGGTCACGGGCATCAGCTCCACGCAGTTGTAGCCGAGGTCGGCGGCGTACTCGCTCAGCTCGTCCGCGAGCGAGCGGTAGTCGTAAAAATCGCCGTTTTCGCGCCGCCGCCACGAGCCGAGGTGGACCTCGTAGATGTTGAGCGGACGGTCATAGACCGGCTGCTTTGCCGCAAGGTACGCGCCGTCGCCCCAGTCGTAGCCCGCAAGCTCGTAGAGCTTGCTCGCCGTGCCGGGGCGCGTCTCGGCGTGGAAGGCGTAGGGGTCGGCCTTGAAGGTCACCGCGCCGCTCTGCGCGGTGACGGCGAACTTATAGGTGTCATACTCTGAAAGGCCCGTGACCTCCGTCTCCCATACGCCGCCATCGAGACGGCGCATCGGATGCGCGGTGGGGTCCCACGCGCAGAAATCGCCCACGACGCTCACGCTCCCCGCGTGCGGCGCCCAGACGCGGAACACCCAGCCGTCCGGCGTGCGGTGCGCGCCGAGCGTGCGGTACAGCTCCGTTGCGCTGCCGCCGTAAAAGGCGGCGAGATCAAAATGCTCCATGGCGCTTGTCCTCCCTCTTTTCAGCATACGCGCCCGCGGGCGCGAAAAACGTCGGATCTACTTGCCCAGCTTACGGTCCTCGCTCCACCGGGTGAGCTTGGTCTTGTTGCCCTTTTCGTCCATCACATAGGTGTTGTTGAGCTGATTTCGCAGGTCGCCGAGCACGGAATTCACATACTCCTGCCGCAGCGCCGCACGCTCGACCTTCTCCTCGTCGGTCAGCTCCCGCTCCTTCGCGAGCTTGGCAAGCTCGTTGATGCGGTCGATCTTCTTCTGTTCCATCTTGCTTCTCCTTACAGATACCGGCGCAGCAGAATGCCCGTGCGCCCCTTTTTGCTCAGGCCGCCGACCTCGGCGACCTCAAATTTTCCCAGTCCCCGCGCGGAAATGACGTCGCCCTGTGCCACGCTCGCGTCGCCCTTGGTGACCTCGCGATAGTTTTTCTGCACACGTCCCGCGGCGATCAGCTCCGCAGCCTTGCCGCGGCTCATGGAAAAGCCTGCGGCGGTCACGGCGTCGAGCCGCAGCGTCGCCACCGTGTCCCGGATCTCCTTGACCTTCTGCTCCGGCACGCGCAGCGCGTCCGCGCCGATGGCCGTCAGGCGCAGCGCCGTGCGCCCCGCGCCCGTCCAGTTGTCGAGCAGATATTGCGCGACGCCCGCGCTCACAATGAGGTCGGCGCTCCCCTCGCTCACGAGGATGTCGCCGAGCGTCTCGCGCTCCACGCCGAGCGCCATAAGGCTGCCGAGCAGGTCGCGGTGCGTGGGGTGCTCGCTCTCGTGCCACGCCGCGCGGAGAAACGCCATCGCGTCGGACGCGTCGGCCTCCTCCTGCCAGTCGGGCAGGAAAAAGAGCATCCGGCGCTCCGCGCCCTCGTAGCCGCCGAGGAGGGCGAAGCCCTCGTGGATCGCGGCGGCGCGGAGCAGGTCCCGCGCGCCCTGCGCCTCGGCCGGACTTAAAAACGCCGTGTTCGTGGGCAGGTTCCGCTGCCGGCACTGGTCATATTTATCCAATATGTGCCCCAAAAGCACACGCTCCTCCGCGCTTTTCGCTGCGCGGTCCAGTAAGCTCCGTCGATCCATGGTATCGTTTCCATCCGTTATTTTTCAAGTACTATTGGTACAAGGGTATCCTATCACAAAACCAACGCACTTTCAATAGACAGTGTATAAAACTTCATGCACGCGCACCGCATCGCAAATCGGCGCAAATGCCGACGCATGAAGCTTTTGTGCATCCTTTCCGGTTGCCCCGCAGGGGCGAGGAAAGGGCACATTTCAATTTTTGCTGTGCTTTTGCACAGCAAAAAACAGAACGACCCCGAGGGGTCGTTCTCAGTCTATCGGAAAGCCTCGCAGAGTTTCGCGTCCGCAGACGCGAAAGATGTTTGATCCGTTTTCTGTCGCGACCTGTGCGTGGCAGAAAACACTTTGCGCGGAGCGAGCGTCGAATTGTCCGCTGTCAGCGGACAACCGAGGCGCAGAGCGCAGCGAATCTTTCTCGAAAAAGTGGCTTTGCCACTTTTTCGACAGCCTCAGAGAACGACCCCGAGGGGTCGTTCTCTGTCAGCCTTTAATTGTTGATGCGCACCACGCAGCGGACCGTGGCGCCGCCGACGCTCGCCGTCACGTTGGCCGTGCCGGCCTTGACCGGCTTGAGCTTGCCGTCCGCGCTGACCGTCACCACGGAGGTGTCCTCGCTCGACCACGTCGCCGCCGTATCGGTGCCGCGCAGAATGAGCTGAATGGAATCGCTCATCCGGATCGTGCAGTCGAAGCGGCCGCTGTCGTCCTTCTTCAGCGTCGTGCCGACGTTCGTCCCGACCGTCAGCGCCGAGGGATCGACCGTGGGCGTCGCCGGCTCCGGGTCCTCCACCACCGGCGGGGCAGGCTCGTCGGGCGTCGGGTCATCGGGCGTCGGGTCGACCGGCGCGGGATCGACGGGCGTCGGGTCGACCGGCGCGGGGTCGACGTTCTCCACATCGTTCGCGCGGTCCTCCTGAATTTTTTCCATGAATTTGCCGCCGAAGAGATACCAGGAAAAGACGGCCAGCACCACCAGCAGCACCGCGATGAGCGGTCCGCGGGCGGAGTGCGTGTGCTTTCGTTCCGCGACGTGATGCCCGCCTCTGCGCTTGCCGGACACCTTGCGCGGACGATCCTCCTCTTCGCAGAAGGGACAGCGGCGATAGCTTGAGGAATACTTTTCTCCGCAGACGGGGCATTTGATGAGGTCCATACATTATCCTCCCGAAAACACGGACGCAGGGCGCCCGCGCGAAAAACTTATTTACATAATACTTTCTTTTTGCCCCGCCGTCAACCGTTCTTCCCTTTTTTCGAGGAATTTTTTTCGTCGGCGGTCGATCGCCCTTGCAATTTGCCGCCGCGCTTTTTATAATAGAGACAGACAAGCGAACAACGGGGGAGGATATCACGCCTATGAGCACCATTTTCATCGGCATCGCCGGCGGCACCGGCTCCGGCAAGACCACGCTCACGCGCCATCTCAAGGAGCATTTCGGCGACGCCGTCACCGTCATCGGACACGACAGCTACTATAAGCGGCAGGACGGCAAGACCTACGAGGAGCGCTCCAAGGTCAACTACGACCATCCCGACGCCTTTGAAACGAGCCTGCTCGTCGAGCACCTCAAGGCGCTCAAGGCGGGCCGCAGCATCCAATGCCCCGTCTACTCCTATGTGGACCACAACCGCACGGACGAGACCGTTGAGGTCTTCCCCACCAAGGTCATCATCGTCGAGGGCATCCTCATTTTCCAGGATCCGACCCTGCGCGATATGTTCGACATTAAAATTTTCGTCGAGACCGACGCCGACGTGCGCATCCTGCGCCGCGCCCTGCGCGACATCCGCGACCGCGGCCGCACGCTCGAGAGCGTCATCACGCAGTACCTCACGACCGTCAAGCCCATGCACGAGCAGTACGTTGAGCCGAGCCGCAAGTACGCGGACATCATCGTGCTCGAGGGCGGGCACAACCTCGTCGCGCTCGACATGATCATGCAGCGCATCGCCAGCCACATCGCGAGCGAGGACTGAGCAAGGCACACAGCAAAAAAAGCAGCCGGCCGGCTGCTTTTTCTTTTTGCATTTACGCGCCCGCAAAGCGGAACACCACGCCCACGAGGGCGGAGAGTCCGATGAACACGATGGGGTGCCAGTTCTTCGTCTGCTTGACCCAGCGCGTGAGCACGAGCAGCACGGCGGCAAGGATGATCCCCTGCCAGAAGAGCACGCCGCCGGTGAGCCAGAAGGTCTCGCGCACGACGACAAGTCCCGCCGCCGTGATGAGCGCGGTGGACGCGGGACGCAGGCCGTAGAACGCACCCGCGACGTACTTACTGTCGCGGAACGCCTGCAGGAAGGCTGCGACGATGAGGATCACAATGACGCTCGGCGCAATGAGGCCGACGGTCGCCGTCACCGCACCGGGCACGCCCCCGGTCAGGAAGCCGACGTAGGTCGCCATGTTGACGCCGATGGGGCCGGGGGTGGACTCGGACACGGCGATCATGTCCGCGAGCTGCGCGCGGGTGAACCAGCCGGTCTTATCCGCCATATCGTAGAGGAACGGAAGCGTGGCCATGCCGCCGCCGATGGCGAAAAGGCCGGTCTTGAAAAATTCCCAGAAGAGCTGTAAATAGAGCATCATTCCGCCTCACCGCCTTTCTTGAGCGCGACCTGCAGCACAATGCCGCTGACCGCCGCGAACAGCACGAAGATCACCGGCGAAAGGTCGGTGAGCAGCGACGCGAGCAGGATGAGCGCGTAGAGCGCCAGCGTCTTTTTGTCGACGACCGACTTCTTCCACAGCTTCACCACCGCGTTAAAGATCAGCACGCACACGCACACACGGATGCCCGCAAAAGCGTTTTTGACCCAAGCGACCTCGGCAAAGGTCGTGATAACGCCGGCGAGGAGGGATATAATAATGAGCGAGGGAAACACGACGCCGAGGGTAGCCACCACGCCGCCGATATTGCCGAGCACCTTGCGCCCCGCAAAGGTCGCGGTGTTCACCGCGATAACGCCCGGGGTACACTGACCGATGGCGAACCAGTCCGCCAGCTCCTCCTCCGTCGCCCATCCCTTATTCTCTACGACCTCGCGCTGCAAAATAGGCAGCATCGCGTAGCCGCCGCCGAAGGTCATCACGCCGACCTTGGCGAAGGTATAAAACAGTTCCCAGAGTCTCTTTGCCATAGCGTCTCCTTTTTATTCCACATAGCCGTATAGACCGCGCACGGAGACCTCCCCCGTGCGGATGGTCTCGACCGTTCCGTCCGCGCGGCGCACGACAAGGCCGAACTGATCGTCCACGTCCAGCGCCGTGACCTTCTCCTTTACATCCTGCCATAAAAGCTGCACCTCGCGTCCGAGCGTCAGGCAGTCGCGGCGGTAGGCCGTAAGGTAGGACGCCGTGTCGCCGCTTTGCAGCGCGGCGTAGAGCTTGTCAAGCTCCTCAATGAGCGCGGCGGCTAACGCCGCGCGCTGCACGCGCTTCCCTGTCTCCAGATAGAGCGAGGTCGCCACCTCGCGGAGCTCCGGCGGGAAGTCCTCCGACGCATTGTTGCAGTTGACGCCGATGCCGATGACGGCGTATTGCAGCGCACCGCTCTCACCCTCGAGCGACAGCTCGGTGAGCGTGCCGCTGAGCTTCTTGCCGTTCAGGACAAGATCGTTCGTCCACTTGATCTGCGGCCGCACGCCGCAGGTGCGCTCCACCGCATCGCAGGCCGCCACCGCGCCGAGTGCCGTGAGCGGCAGTATCTTCTCCGGCGCGAGCTGCGGGCGCAGCAGCGCCGAGAGATACACGCCGCGCCCCGGGCCGCTGGAAAAGCTGCGGCCGCGCCGTCCGCGCCCCGCAGTCTGCTCGTCGGCCACCGCCACCGCGCCGTCCGGCGCGCCCTCCGCGGCAATGCGCTTGAGATAGCTGTTCGTGGAATCCACGCTCTCAAAGCACTCAAGTGTGCGCCCGACTATTTTCGTCTCGCCGAGGCGGCGGCGCAGCTCGCGCTCGCTGAGCACGTCCGGCGAATCCGCCAGCCGGTAGCCCAACCCCGTCTGCGCCTCAATGGTGTAGCCGTCGCGCCGCAGGGCGCTGACCGCCTTCCACACCGCCGCGCGGGAGATGCCGAGCTGCGCGGAGATGTCCTCGCCGGAGACAAAGTCTCCCGCCTGCGCGCTGAGCAGCGCAAAAATTTTTTCCTTACTCACCGACTCGCCCGCCTCCTGCTCATTTCCTGAAATTTGTAACCGTTTTGTTGTTGACGAACGGCGCCGAAGCACCTACAATAAGGTATTGCAGCGGCTTGCGGCGCGGATATTGTAGCACGCATTCCGCAGTTTGTAAACCACTCTTCCTTTTTCATTTTACTGTAGGAGCATCCACCGTGAGCTTTTCGACCTTACCGTTTCTCTTTTATTTTCTGCCCGCCTTTCTGGCGGTATACTATATTGTCCCTGCCCGCTTCCGCAACGCTGTGCTCGCACTGGGGAGCCTGCTCTTCTATTGGCTCGGCGCTGGTACGGGCGCGCTTCTCGTGCTGGTCGCGCTCATTCTCGTCAACTTTGCCGCGGGGCGGCTGATCGAGGACGCGCACGGCGACGAGCGGCGCGCCTGGCTCATCCTCGCGCTCGCGTGCGATGTGGGCAGTCTCTTTTATTTCAAGTACATGGGTTGGTTTCTGGAAAATCTGGGCAGACTGACGAATACCGACTTTTCCTTTTTCCGCGTCGCCCTGCCGCTCGGCGTGAGCTTCTATGTATTTCAGAGCATCGCCTACGTCGCGGACGTCTACCGCGGCGACGCCGAGGCCGAGCGCAGCCTTTTGGACTATGCCGCCTTTCAGGCAATGTTCCCCCAGCTCGTCATGGGTCCCATCCTGCGCCTGCGCGATGTGAGCGCGGAGCTGCACACGAATCGTCCCTTCTCCCGCGCGGCGGTCGAGAGCGGCTTTTCGCTTTTTGTGGTCGGGCTTGGCTGCAAGGTCGTTCTAGCCGACCAGCTCGCCTCGCTGTGGACGGCGCTCGAACGTATCGGCTTCGCCTATCTTTCCGCGCCGCTGGCGTGGTTCGGCGCGGTGGGCTACAGCCTGCAGCTTTACTACGACTTCGCGGGCTACTCGCTCATGGCGATGGGGCTTGCCCGTATGCTCGGCTTTGTGATCCCGCGCAACTTCGACCTGCCCTACTGCTCACGCTCCATCTCCGAATTCTGGCGGCGCTGGCACATCACGCTCGGCATCTGGTTCCGCGACTACCTCTATATCCCGCTCGGCGGCAGCAGGAACGGCAAGCGCCGACTCCTTCTGAGCCTGTTCGTTGTATGGACGCTCACGGGTCTCTGGCACGGCGCGGCGTGGAATTTCGTCCTGTGGGGCTTCGTGCTCTTTGTGTTCATCGCGCTGGAAAAGTTCTGCATCGGCGGCTTTTTAGAGCGTCACCGCTTCCTCTCGCGTCTCTATTTTCTCTTTCTTATTCCGCAGACGTGGGTGGTGTTCCGCATCTCTGATCTCGGCGAGCTGGGGGACTACTTCTCCCGTCTCTATCCCTTCCTCAGCAGCGGCGAGAGCGTGTTTGCCGGCGATCTTCTGCGCCAGCTCAAAAGCTACTGGTGGCTCTTTGCTCTCGGCATTCTCCTCGCCACGCCGTGGCCGCGCCGCTTTTATGAAAAGTACCGCGCGACGCCGCTCGTCTGGCTGCCGCTGTTCGCGGTGTTCTGGCTGTGTCTCTATCTCATCGCAACCGGCACGGGCAACCCGTTCCTCTACGCCCGCTTCTGAATTTTTCTGAAGGAGGTCTTTCCATGTCCCACTTTTCTCCCCTGCTGTGGCTGTGCGCGGTGAGCGCCGCAGCGCTCAATTCCTTCACCGCGCTCGACCCCACCGGCGCTTACGAGCAGTATCTCGACGCGCTGGGCGAGAATACGCCCGCCATCGCCGCCTTTTTTGATGCCGCCGAGAGCGGCGTCTTTCCGTGGACGATCCCCGGCGTGTCCGAGCCGATCCCAAGCCCCGTGCCCGATCTCCTGCCCCAGCCGCCCGAGGTGGTCGATCCGGTGATCCCCGACGAGCCGGAGGAGCCGGTCAGCCAATTTACCACGGTGGACGCGAGCTATTTTGACGACGCGCTCTTTCTCGGCGACTCGCACACCGACGGCTTCCACGACTACGCGGGGCTGGGCAACGCGACCTACTTCACCAAGAACGGTCTGACGGTAAAGGACGCCATGGAAAAGAACTTCATCGAGCTGGACGGCAAAAAGGTCACGCTCGCCGAGGCGCTCGGCACGAGGCAGTTCGGCAAGGTCTATATCCTTCTCGGCATCAACGAGATCGGCGCTTACACCGCCGCGGACTGGGCGGCCCAGTACAAATCGCTGCTCGATCTCGTGCGCGAAAAGCAGCCCGACGCGGTCATTTTCATCCAGTCCATCTTCCACACCACGCAGAAAAAGTCGGATAGCTCCTACTTCAAAAACGAGGTCATCAACGAGCGCAATGCCGCCATCGCGCAGCTGGCGGACGGCAAAACGATCTTCTACCTCGACCTCAATCCGCTCTTCGACGACGAGAGCGGCGCGCTGCGCGCCGACTACTCCGGCGACGGCGTTCATGTCCGCGCGCCCTACTATGTGCAATGGCGCGACGAGCTCTATCGGTTCGGCGTGGTCAAATAACGTAAAAAATCGCTTCCCTGATCGGGAAGCGATTTTTTATCTGCTGTTTTCGGGAGAAATTACTCCCAGCGGTCCGCCTCGGGCGTGCCGTTCACATGCTTGACGACCAGTCCCGTCAGGGCAAAGAGGGCGATGGCATTGGGGATGACCATGAGGTTATTGAACATATCGCTCAGCTCCCACACGAGGTCGCTGGAGGTCAGCGTGCCGAGGAAGATGAACACCAGCGCGATGACGGTGTAGACGACCGTGGACTTCTGACCGAAGAGATAAGCCATGTTGATCTTGCCGAAGAGGTTCCAGCCGAGGATGGTGGAGAAAGCGAAGAAGAACAGGCAGACCGCGACGAACATCGCGCCCGCGCTCTCGCCGAAGACGACGCCGAAGGCGGTCTGGGCGAGGTTGGTCTTCTTGAGCACGTCCTGCGCCGCAGCCGCGCCGCAGCCGTGGAGCGGGCCGCCCTCGGTGTAGAGGGTGGAGATGATGACGAGGGCGTTGAGCGTGAGGACCACGAAGGTGTCGATGAACACGCCGATCATGGCGACGACGCCCTGCTGGTGGGGATTCTTGACGTTGGCCTGCGCGTGGGCGTGAGGCGTGGAGCCCATACCGGCCTCATTGGAGAACAGGCCGCGCTTCGCGCCCTGGGAGAGCGCGATTTTCAGCGCTGCGCCGAAGCCGCCGCCGATGATGGCCTGCGGAGCGAAGGCATACCGGAAGATCATGCCGAAGGTCGCGGGGACGTACTTGATGCGGGCGATGAGGACGATCAGTCCGCCGGTCAGGAAAACAGCCGCCATGATGGGCACGATCTTCTCGGTCACGGAGGCGAGGCGCTGCACGCCGCCGAGGAAGATGAAGCCGCAGATGGCGACGAGCACCACGCCGATGATCCACGTCGGCACGTTGAAGGCGTTGGAGAAGGTCTCGCCGATGGAGTTGGACTGCACCATGCAGCCGAAGAAGCCGAGCGCCAGAATGATGGCGACGGCGAAGAAGCCCGCAAGGAACTTGCCGAAGCCGCCCTTGAAGGCGGTGGTGATATAGTAAACAGGGCCGCCGAGGACGTTGCCGTCCTTATCCACGGTGCGCGTTTCCTGCGCGAGCGTGGCTTCCGCGTAGATGGTCGCCATGCCGAGGAAGGCGATGACCCACATCCAGAAGATGGCGCCGGGGCCGCCGGTGAGGATCGCGCCGGACGCGCCGACGATATTGCCGGTGCCGACCTGCGCCGCAATGGCGGTGGCGAGCGCCTGGAAGGAGCTCATGCCGCTCTCCTGCTTTCCGCCGCGGAGACTGAGGCTGCCGAACACGCTGTTCCAGCCCTCCTTGAAGTGACGGACCTGCACGAAGCGGGTCTTGATGGAGTACCACAGACCAACGGCGATGAGCAGCGCGACCAGAATGTAGTCGGACAGGTAGCCGTTGATCTTCTGCACAATGGGGAGAAGTGTTTCAGTCATGGGAAATTTCCTCCTAAAAATATTGTGCCCCGCTTTTCTTCCTCCTCTCGCTTTGCAGACAAAGCAAAAAACAGGGCCGCCGAAGAAATCGACAGCCCTGATCCAAATTCCCATCCATGAAAAAACAGCGCAGCAAAACCGCATAGCGGTTTCCTGCCCTGTCCTCTTTGCCTGAGAGATTCAACCCGTGCGGGGCCTTACACCTTCGGCACTCATTGCTGAGATTTTCCAGAGCCATCTCCACCCCCAGTCTCCCTGCGGATTCAAGGGGCTTCTACGAACCAAGGACAGGATACCCGCCTTTTCGCCGCTTGTCAACAGGGATTTTAACGCGCTCTGAACGGAGAGAGGAGAAAACGGCTGCAAAGCAGCCGTTTTCTTTCTCTTTTTCGGGAATTGTTCAAATCCGCCAAATTTTTCTCTTTTTCGCGCCCGGATTTGGCGATGTATTTAAGTTTTCTATCGAAGATGCAGATCAATTAGAATTGTCTATCAATTTTCCGGATCGCCAGCTCCTCGTAGCCGGTCGCCTCGTCGCGCTCGCGGGTAAAGACGGTGTCCGGCAGCTCGGCGAGGACGATCTCCGCCGTGGTGTTCACAAGGCAGCCGGGGCGCAGATGTCCGCCGAACACACTCAGGTCACGGCGGGCAAGGCTCGCGTGCAGGTGGCTGCCGTGCTCGCTGACCGTGCCCATGAGCGAGACGATCTCCACATCCTCCGTGCCGCTCTGCACATCGACGCCGCTCGCGTCGCGCAGCTCCCAGCGGTAGACGCAGCCGACGGCGGAGAGCACAACGCCCGCGGCGATATGATGCGCGTCGGCATAGCGTTGGATGCTCTCATACAGATCGTCGCCGCGATGCAGGCGAAAGCAATGGTACATGGCGCTTCTCCTTTACACCACCTGAAAGAGGTAGAATTTGAGGTAGTCCGTCTCCGGCACGTTCCAGAGGATCGGATGGTCGGGGGATTGCTGACGGGCCTCGATCTGGCGCAGCTCCACGCCCGCGTCCAGCGCGGCGGAGCGCAGCATTTTTTCAAACAGCTCGCTCGGCATGAAGTGGCTGCACGAGGCGGTGGCGAAGTAGCCGCCGCGCGGCAGCAGCCGCAGGGCGCGGAGGTTGATGTCCTTATAGCCGCGTTCGGCGCTCTTCACCGTTTTGCGCGACTTGGTGAAGGCCGGCGGGTCGAGGATGATGAAGTCATACGGCTTGCCGCCCTTTTTCTCCAGCTCGGTGAGAAGGTCGAACACGTCCGCGGTCAGGAAGTCCATGCGGCCCTCCAGCCTATTGCGCACGGCGTTCGCGCGGGCCATGTCGATGGCGCTCTGCGAGATGTCCACGGCGGTGACGTGCTCCGCGCCGCCCCGCGCGGCATTGAGCGCAAAGGAGCCGGTGTGGGTGAAGCAGTCGAGCACGCGGCGGCCGCGGGCAAGGCGCGCGACCGCGAGGCGGTTATACTTCTGGTCGAGGAAGAAGCCGGTCTTCTGGCCGTTCTCCACGTCCACGCGGTAATAGACGCCGTTCTCGCAGATCTCCGTCACGGCGCTCGCGGGCACGTCCCTGCCCTCGAGCGGGAACCAGCCCTTCCCCTGCTCCATACCCTCAAGGGCGCGGATGGCCGCGTCGTTGCGCTCGAAAACGCCGTCGATCACAACGCCGTCCTCGGCGAGGACCTCGACGAGCAGCGGGAAAAGCATCTCCTTGATGCGCTCCATGCCGACGGAGAGGGTCTGCGTGACGAGCAGGCTTTCAAAGCGGTCCACCGTCAGGCCGGGGAAGCCGTCCGCCTCGCCGAAGATGACGCGGCAGCAGGAAACGTCCGCGCCCATGACCGTCTTGCGGTAGTCCCAGGCGTAGCGGATGCGGCGGCGCCAGAAGTCCGCATCGAAGCGGTCGTTCGCGTTGCGGGAGAGCAGACGGATACGGATCTTGCTCTCGCGGGAGAAAAAGCCGCTGCCAAGGTATTTCCCTTTCTCGCTCACCGCGTCCACGAGCGCACCGTTTTCCACGCCCTCGGGCGCGGAGACGATCTCCTGCGCGTAGATCCACGGGTGGCCGCCCTCGACCCAGCGGGTCCCCTTGGCGGTGATGGTGAAGCGGGGATAGGCTCTTTCTGCTTTCATGGCGTGACCTGCCTTCCTGATATTCTCGGAAAACTATAGCACAGGGCAAGAGAAAAGGCAAGGCGGGCGCCTTGCCTTTTCCGATCGTTTTTTACTTGCACAGTCCGCTCAGCTCCTCGCAGAAGCTCTGCGCCGAGGCTTCGTCCCGCATGACGACGAGCACCGTATCGTCGCCGCAGACGCAGCCGATCATGGCGGGCAGATCGTCCATCGCGTCGAAAGCCGCGCCCGCCGCGCTGGCAAGGCCCGGCATCGTTTTGAGGACCACAAGGTTCTGCGCGTAGTCCACACTCAGGCTGCACTCGCGCAGGATGCGCTGGAGCCGGTCGTTAAAGTCGCAGCCCGTCGAGCGCGCCGAGGAGGCGTAACGGTAGCGTCCGCCGCCGCACGGCTCTTTATACAGGTGCAGCTGCTTGATGTCGCGGGAAACAGTCGCCTGCGTGCTGGGGATGCCGCATTCGGAAAGCCGCTCGAGCAGCTCCTCCTGCGTTTCGATCGCATACTGCGCGATCAGTTCAAGGATCTTCTCCTGTCGCTTGCTCTTCATAGCCTACCCCCACCGTATGTTATTTCATGCGTGGTTCTGCGGCTATTATACCGTAATATCAAAAATTATGCAACGATGTATGCAAAAATAACCGTTCACTGGCACATGCGGCACACGCCGCGCGGAAATCAGTGGAATACGCGGGCGACGCGGTGCATCAGGGCGGAGGTCAGGCCGCAGCCCTCGTCGTCGCCGATGAGGTTCGCCGTTTCCTGCGAGGAGAGGAAATTACCGTCGCTGTCGTAGCCGAAGAAGGTGATCTCGTCGCCGACCTTGGCATCCTCCACGCCGGTGACATCCACGAAGCACTGGTCCATGCAGCACGCCAGCAGCGGGCAGCGCTTGCCGCCCACGAGCACCGGCGCGTGGCACGCCACGAGCTTTTCGTTCAGGCCGTCGCCGTAGCCGACGCCGACGGTCGCCACGACGGTATCCTTATCCAGAACGTACTTGCCGAAGTAGGCGAGCGAGTCGCCCGCGCGGCGCTGCTTGACGTTGGTGAGATAACTGCGCCAGGAGACGACCTCCTGAATGTTGCCGAGCGGCTTTTTCGGATGGTCCATATAGAGCCGGCGGCCAATGCGCACGGCGTCGAGCGCGTACTGCGGGAAGAGCTCGGAACTCTCCGAGGCGCTGATGTGGCACATCGGGACCGGAATGCCCGCCGCCTTGAGCTGCTCCGCGCCGGCAAGCAGCTTCTTATACTGCGCCTCGCAGACCTCGGCGTTGCCGGGCCACGCGAAATGAGAGAACGCGCCGGTGACATGGACCCACTCCTGCGCCGCCTTGAGCTCCCCGATCAGCGCGGCGAGCTCCTCGCCCGGCTCCACGCCGATGCGGTGCATACCGGTCTCCAGCTTGATCTGCACGTTCAGCGGCTTGCTCTGCGCCTTGCAGACCTCCGCAAGCTCCGGCACCATACCGAGACGCGAGACGGTCACGGTCAGGTCACATTCGACCGCAGGCGCATACTGGAACGGCAGCGTGCTGCCCATGATCAGGATGTCCTGACGGATGCCCTCACGGCGCAGCATCACGCCCTCAGAGACGTTGGCGACGGCAAGGCAGCCGATCTCCGGAAAGGCGCTGAGCGTCCGCGCGACGCCGACCATTCCCATGCCGTAGGCGTCGTCCTTGACGACGGGGATGAGCTTCGTCCCCGCCGGGAGCGAGCGCAGGATCGTGCGCACGTTTTCGCGCAGCTTGTCGGTATCAATGATCAGGCTTGAGTTGTTGAGCACTCCGTAGGTCGTATTCATATCCTATCCTCACTTCCCGCACATCTCGCGAACGAGCCGAGATGCGCCCTTGTACTTTTGAGATTTCATTCGGCGTATACAGCCGTTTTGCGTATTTTCATTCGGTATTTACTCATTTTTTCGTATTTTATCTCTTTTCTTTTTGGATTGCAAGTCTCTTTTGCATCTGCAACGGATTCTTGTCATTTTGCATAAGAAAATTTAATTATTGAGCGTGAATTTTGAATATCAAACCGATTGACTTTGCATGAATATCCTCTTATACTATGTCATCATTTTGATTCGCGAATATAAATTCATATTTACCCGCTACCGAGGAAACTCCGGCACCCCCCATCCCGATCTTCCTTCCCGCCGGAGCTTACTGCGAATGTGCAAGGTCCCTTGAGGCTTTGCACATTCGCTGCGTTTTGGGTGAAAAACTGCTAATTTCCGCTTGCTTTTTGTCCGGGACTGTGGTATGATTACATCCTGTGAATACAGCGCGTTCTGCGTTTATCAACTGATTGGAGGTCTCCTGTTATGGAACTGTTTATCACCATTCTTCAGCTCATCTGCGGTCTGATCGTCATCGGCATCGTGCTCTTCCAGAGCGGCAAGTCCGCCGGCCTGAGCGGCGCCATCGGCGGCGTGGCCGATTCCTTTATGGCGAAGAACAAGGCCAAGAGCATGGACGCCAAGCTCGCCCGCGCGACCAAGTGGGTCGGCGCTGCGTTCATCGTCCTGACGCTTGTTCTCAACATGCTGTAATTTTTCGCGCATATTCGATAAACTGTAATCGAAAAGAGCTGCCGAAGCCTCGCTTCGGCAGCTCTTTTTCTCTGTCTCACGCGATCCGCTTGAGCTCGTCGGGACGGATATAGAGCTTTCCCGGCTCCGGCTCGACGCCCTTTTGCCGAAAGAGCTCCTCTAAGGTGACAAAGCGGTAGCCCTGCGGGGTCAGGGCGTCGATGGCGCGCAGCGCCGCCTCGACGCTTGTGGCGTAAGGGTCGTGCAGGAGAATGATGTCGCCGTCGCGGGCATGGTCGATGATGTCCTGCGCCACGGCGTCGGCGTCCAGCCTGCGCCAGTCCTCCGTATCCAGCGACCAGTAGACCATCGGCACCTCGACTGCCGCGGCGGTCTGCGGGGCGAGAAAGCCCCACGGCGGGCGGAGCCAATAGACGCCGTCGCCAAGAAGCGCGCGCAGCGTCTCGTCGGTCGCAGCGATCTCGCGCAGGCGCTCGGCGGGGTCGCCGCGGCTGAGATCCATGTGCGTAAAGGTATGGCTGCCGACCTGATGCCCCTCATCCGCCATACGGCGCACGGTGTCCTCATGCCCAGCGAGCTGCTCGCCGATCAGGAAGAAGGTCGCCTTGGCGCCGCGCTCCGCGAGGCCGTCGAGCAGCTGCTCGGTGGTCTCGGGCCATGGGCCGTCGTCGAAGGTCAGCGCCACATATTTCTCCGGCACAGCCGCCGGCTCCGCGGCAGAGGCCGGCAGGCTTTCCTCCGAACGCGGCGCAAGCGCCAGCAGCGGTACGGCGAGCATACACAGCAGCGCCCGCCGCTTTTTTCTTGTCATTCCATCGCCCCCCTCGGAGGAACTTATGCGCCCGGCGGCGCGCTTATCCCTGCGGGACGGGCCGCGGATCATTCTTTTCCCTCCGATGCACTGCGGCGTGCAACAGAGGGCGTTTTGCGCCGCAAGGAAAACAGGCGTTTCCGACCATGCGGCAGAGAAGCATAAAAAGTCCTTTTGTATGGCTTCGCGATCTGCCATACAAAAGGACTTTTTACTTACGCTGTTATGCTTAGACCAGCTCGATGATGGCCGTCTCGGCAGCGTCGCCGCGGCGAACGCCGGTGCGGACGATGCGGGTATAGCCGCCGTTGCGCTCAGCATAGGCGGGGGCCAGCTCCTTGAAGGTCTTCTTGCAGACGTCTTCGCGGGTGATGAAAGCCATCGCCTGACGATAAGCCGCCAGATCGCCCTTCTTGCCGAGGGTGATCATCTTCTCAGCCAGGGGCTTGATCTCCTTGGCGCGGGTGACGGTCGTTTCCATCTTGCCGTTGTCCAGAAGGTCGGTGACCTGCTGACGGAGCATCGCCATACGCTGATCGGTAGTCTTACCGAGCTTACGAGTTCCGGGCATTTCAGTTTCCTCCTTGTAAGGATATGCGCACAGGGGCGCGTTAGTTGTTCTCTTCGTCGGCCAGGGACAGGCCCATTGCCTCCAGCTTGCCGATGACCTCCTCCAGGGACTTGCGGCCCAGGTTGCGCACCTTCATCATCTCGTCCTCGGTCTTGGAGATCAGATCCGCCACCGTGTTGATGTTGGCGCGCTTGAGGCAGTTGAAGCTGCGGACGGACAGGTCCAGCTCTTCGATGGTCATATCCAGCACCGTGCTCTGGGGGTCGGCGGACTTCTCCACCACGATGGGGCGGCCGTCCAGCGTGTCGGACAGATCGGTGAACAGGGCAAAGTGATCGCACAGGATCTTCGCGCCCAGGGATACGGCGTCGCGGGCGGAAATGGTGGAATCCGTCCAGACCTCCAGCGTCAGCTTGTCGAAGTCGCTCATGCTGCCGACGCGGGTGTTTTCCACCGTGTAATTCACCTTGTACACGGGGGTATAGATGGAGTCGATGGGAATCACGCCGATGACGCCGGGCCGCTGGGCCTTGTTCCGGTCGGCGGACACATAGCCCCGGCCGTGGCTCAGGGTGATTTCCATGCTCAGGGTGGCACCCACATCCAGGGTGGCCAGGTGCAGCTCGGGGTTCAGGACCTCGACCTCACCGTCGCTCTTGATGTCGCCGGCCGTCACCTCGCAGGGACCAGTCGCCTCGATATAGACGGTCTTGGTGCCCTCGCAGTGCAGCTTGGTCAGCAGACTTTTCACGTTCAGAACGATCTCGGTCACGTCCTCTTTCACACCGGGGATGGTGGAAAACTCATGCTGCACGCCGGCGATCTTGATGCTGGTGGCCGCCGTGCCGGGCAGAGAGGAGAGCATGATGCGCCGCAGCGCATTGCCCAGGGTCGTTCCGTAACCGCGCTCCAGGGGTTCGATCACATATTTTCCATAGGAAGCATCGCCGGGCGTTTCGATACACTCGATCTGGGGCTTCTCAATTTCGATCATGCAGTACCCTCCTT